>Ga0233444_10001087_pt1 | contig 31934 bp, 39 predicted proteins | sample SI_124_October20_6_FD_182792 | JGI IMG/M metagenome (GOLD analysis project Ga0233444, IMG submission 182792) | Seawater microbial communities from Saanich Inlet, British Columbia, Canada - SI_124_October2016_10_MG | ecosystem: Environmental > Aquatic > Marine > Inlet | place: Canada: British... | reverse complement strand
ACTCTAATAGAAAGACATATTAAAAAAAATGAAATTAATACAAAAGTTATTAAATGTAAGACTATAAGGGAAAAAAATGGTGTCGCATGTTCAACAAGAAATTTAAATTTAAATAACAAACAATTTAAAATAGCCTCTAATATATATAAATATTTATACAATTTGAGTAAAAAAATTAAAAAAAATTATAAATTATTTAAAATAAATTCCATTAAAAAAGATTTAATATCGTTAGGTGCGAATAAAATAGATTATATTGAATTTTTAAATATAAAAAATTTAAAAAGTAATAAAAGTGTAAAGAATAGATTTAGACTATTTATTGCCTATTATATTAATAATATTAGATTAATTGATAATATTTAATTTAAAAAATAATAAGAGCCTAAACCTAAAAATGACAAGAAACCAATCACATCTGTAATTGTAGTAACAAAGACACTTGAAGCTAGTGCTGGATCAACATTTAATTTTTTTAAAGATACAGGAACGAGTATTCCAAAAAGTCCAGCTACAATCATATTTAAAATCATTGATACACCTATTAGCAATGATAGATTTAATTGTTTAAACCATAATTGAACTATTACTGCAGTAATTATTGCAAATATAATACCATTCAAAATACCAATAAGAAATTCTTTACCTACTACACGATTAAAATTAGTTTTTGACAGTTCTTTTGTTGCTATTGCTCGAATTGTTACGGCAAGTGTTTGCATGCCTGCATTACCACCCATTGAGGCTACTATAGGCATTAGAAAAGCTAAAGCAACCATCTGTTCTATTGATGCACCAAAATTACTTATAACCCATGTTGCGAGTAATGCTGTAAACAAATTTAATAGCAACCAATTAAATCTTCTTTTTGTTTTAAGCATAACACTATCTGTAATTTCTTCATCGCCAACACCTGCTAAACGCAATACATCTTCTTCAGCTTCTTCTTGAACGACAGTAACAACATCATCGGCTGTTATCATGCCAACTAATTTATTGTTTTTGTTTACAACGCCGGCTGAAACAAGATTATAATTTTCAAATGTATGACCAACTTCTTCTTTATCCATATTGGCAGAAATAAGAACAGGCATTTCGATCATAATAGAATTCATCTTTGAGTCTCTAGAAGCTCTAAGAACTCTAGACGATGGAACCGTTCCTATAGGTTTAAAATCATTGTCTACTATAAAAATTTCTAAAAACTCTGCGGGTAAATCTTTGTCTTCTCTTAAATAATCTATTGTCTGTCCAACTGTCCAATTGCTAGGAACTGCCGTAAATTCTCTTTGCATTATTCTTGCTGCCGAGTCTTCTGGAAAACTTAGTCCTTCCTCTAACAAGAATTTATCTTTTGGAGGTAATTTATCTAAAACTTTAACTTTAGTATCTTTTTCTAAATTTTCTAAAATTTTGATAGCATTATCTGACTCGAGCCTCTTAATAATTTTAATAACTGAGTCAATAGATAGTAGTTGAAGTACTTCACCTTGAATCGACTCATTTAGTTCAATAAATATTTCTGGGTTTATATTGAACGACTCTAATTCAATTAACTTTATTCTAGTTTCAGGATTTAAATTTTCAATTAAATTAGCAACGTCAGCTTCGTGAAGATCTTTTAGAGTTTGGTTGATAAAATTTATATTACCATTCTCGATTTTTTCGCTAAAAGTATTAATAAATTCTTTGTTAAAATCTAAATTAACTTTTTTATTTCCAGTGAATTTTAACAAACCCATAAATACCTCTTAAAGTTTTCTGAGACTATTAGTCTATAAAGTGATAAAATTCAATTTAAATGAGTATTGAAATTAAATTAAGTAAAAATCCGATTCCTTATGAAAAAGCTATGATTTTTCTAAATAAAAGAGTTGAACAAGTTAAAAATGGAGATAATAAAGAATTAATATGGATTTTAGAACATCCTAAAACTTATACAGCAGGTATAAGCTTTAAAAAGTCAGAGATCATAGATCAAAAAATTAAAATAATTAAAACTAACAGAGGTGGAAAAATTACATTACATAACTCAGGTCAAAAAATAATATATTTTGTAATAAATCTAAATAATAGAAAAAAGGATATTAGAAAACTAATTAATGCAATCGAAAATAGTATAATTGAATTTCTTAAAATTTTAAAAATAGAAGGAAAGAAGGATGCAAATAATATCGGTATATGGGTAAATGGTAAAAAAATTTCGGCAATAGGATTACGTGTTTCAAGATGGATTGCCTTTCATGGGTTTTCAATTAATATTTCTAATAATCTAGATGAGTATTTAAAAATTTTACCTTGTGGATTAGATAACACAAAAATTACATCTGTTTATTCTGAAAAAAAAATTATTCCTAAAAATTTTGAAAAAAAATTAATAAATATATTAATTAAAAACATTGATAAACTTTAAAAGTTATTTTTAATAAAATCTTCAAAGTCTTTATCGTATTTTGCTTTAAAATTATACTGAACATTATTTATCATAAATTTTATTTTATATGCGTGAAGAAATAAGTTTTTACTCTTAATTTTTACTTTATCTGCTCTCCTATTATTAAAATATTTATCATCACCAAGAATAGGATTTCCAATATTGTAAAGTTGTTTTCTTAATTGGTGTTTTCTTCCTGTAATAGGATTCAATTCAACATATGAATAATCTGAAGATGTTTTAAGTATCCTTATATGTGAAATGGCTTTTTGAATAGTTTTTTTTCCATTATCATATAAAGTTAAATCATCTTTCATTGTCTTTAATCCTTTAATAATTTTTCCATAAGTTATTGCTATATAAGTTTTATGTATTTTTCTAATTCTAAATAATGAGGTAAATAATTGTGCGTATTCTCTATTTTTAGCGACTATTAAAACTCCAGAAGTTTCCTTATCTAATCGATGAACAATATAAGGTTTTGTATTTTCAAAATATTTTGTCTCTTTAAGAACGTCGATTATATTCCTAAATGATTTCGTTCCAGCTTGCACAGCAATGCCTCGAGGTTTGTTAATAACTATAAAATTATTATTATTTTCTAAAATATAGTCATCATATATGTCTACCTCTTTTCTTGACGGTTTATATTTTACTATCTTAGGTCGTTGAGTAATTTTAAATTTTGAAATATCGTAAATTTCTACAATATCTCCTAATTGAACACGATATGAAGATTTAACTTTTTTTCTATTTATCTTAACTTTATTATGTCTTAAAATTTTTTCGATTAATGACTGAGGAAGATCTATTATATTAGTTTTAAACCATCTATCTAATCGACAATTATGAAAATCTTGTTTAACTGTAACTTTTTGAGGCATGCATAGCTAATATTATTTGCTTGATGCTTTTGGTTCTACTTTTGTATCTTCAGCTTTTTCTTTACTTTTTGTCTTTTTTGGCTTGTCCACTTTCTTAGCATCTAGATTTCTATCAACCAATTCTATTACCGCCATTGGGGCATCATCACCAGTACGAAAGCCTGCTTTTAAAACTCTGGAATAGCCACCTTTTCTTGCACTATATCTTTTTGATAGTTCGTCAAAAACTTTTACAACTGATTTTTTATCCTGCAGCTTAGAAAAAAGTCTTTTTTTATTGCTTAAGATATTTTTTTTTCCAATGGTGATAACTTTATCAATTTGAGGCTTAAGTTCTTTTGCTTTTGGAAGAGTGGTTACTATTTGTTCATACTTAATTAAAGAATTAAGCATATTTTTAAATAAAGCCTTTCTATGCTCACTTGTCTTATTTAATTTTCTATAACCAATACCGTGTCTCATTAATAATTATTTTCCTCGAGTTTTTTTGACATTTCAGCGATATTATCTGGTGGCCAATTCGGAATTTCCATCCCTAAGTATAGAGACATAGTATTTAATACTTCTTTAATTTCATTTAGAGATTTTCTACCAAAATTTGGTGTTCTTAACATCTCAGGTTCTGTTTTTTGAACTAAATCTCCAATATAGATTATATTATCATTTTTTAAGCAGTTCATGGATCTTACTGAAAGTTCTAATTCTTCAACTCTTTTTAATAAATTTCTATTAAATTCTGGTTCAGATGATTTAACTTCTTGAATTACTTCTTGAGGGTCCTCAAAATTAACAAACATTGATAATTGATCTTGAAATATTCTAGCAGAGTAAGCAATAGCATCTTCTGCATCTACAGTGCCATTAGTTTCAACTGTCATTAATAGCTTGTCGTAATCAAGCGCGCTACCAGCCCTAGTATTTTCTATAGAGAAAGATACCTTTTTTACAGGACTAAATAAAGAGTCTATAGAAATTAAACCTAGCGGGCTATCTTCTGCTTTGTTTTTTTGAGCTGGAACATAACCTTTACCACTGCTAACCATTAATTCCATATGAAATTGTGTTTTTTCATCTAAGTTACAAATAATTTGCTCGGGATTTAAAATCTCTATGTCTGGAACCAAAGTTATATCTTTCGCCTTAACTTCTTTGGGTCCCTTAATGTCTAAAATAAGTTTTTTTGGTGAAGACGAAGAGGATTTAATTGCTAAATTTTTAACATTCAACACTATATCTGTAACGTCTTCTCTAACACCTTTAATAGATGAAAATTCATGCAGCACACCATCTATTTGAAGTGAGGTTACTGCAGCGCCTTGAATTGAAGATAATAAAATCCTTCTTAAAGAATTACCAATTGTTTGACCAAAACCTTTTTCTAATGGTTCAGCAACTACTTTTGCAATTGTTTTATCTTCATTGCTTGAGATTTCGAGCTTATTAGGTTTTATTAAAGCTTTCCAGTTTTTATCGATAACATTTGTTGACGTTTCCATTATACTCTCCTTCTTTTAGGTGGTCTTGCACCATTATGTGGCATAGGCGTAGTGTCCTTAATTGATAAAATTTTAAATCCTTTAGATTGTAATGAGCGTAAAGCTGTTTCACGGCCTGATCCTGGGCCTTTGACTTGAACTGTTAATGTTCTCAAACCTTGCTCAAAAGCTTTTGTACCAGCATCATCAGCAGCAACCTGAGCTGCATAAGGAGTTGATTTTCTTGATCCTTTAAATCCCTTAGCGCCAGCAGAAGACCAAGATACTACATTTCCACTTTCATCTGCTATTGATATAATTGTGTTATTAAAAGTAGAATATACATAGGCAATTCCTGAAGTTATATTTTTTTTTATTTTTTTCTTTTTCTTAAAAGAACTTACTTTTTTAACTTCAGCTTTTTTTATATCAACTTTTTTTTCAACTTTTTCAATTTTTTTATTCATCTAATATTTATTTTTTTAATGGTGTTAATTTTTTCCCAGCTATAGCAATTGCTTTACCTTTTCTTGTTCTTGCATTACATTGTGTTCTTTGACCTCTTACTGGTAATTTTTTTTTATGTCTAGAACCTCGATAACAGGCTAAATCAACGAGTCTTTTTATATTTACAGAAACTTCTCTTCTTAAATCCCCTTCAACTTTATGATTTGCATCAATAAATTCTCTAATTTTTAAAACTTGTTCTTCAGAAAGTTCATTAACTCTTTTTGAAGTAGGAATATCTAATTTTTTACAAATTATTTTTGAAGAATGGGGACCAATACCATGAATATAAGTTAGTGCAATACTAACAATTTTATTCTGTGGAATATTTATTCCTGCTATACGAGCCATATATTAATGAGTTTTAATTTCTTGGCTATTTATATTGCGTAATAACCTAAAGTCAACCCTTCTTAGTCTCTATTAAATCGCTTATTTCTTTAGTAATTTCATTTATTGGGGTTTCCCCGTTAACTACTTTCAGTAAATTAGTCTCTTTATAGAAATCTATGACTGGTTTTATGTTTTTTTCATAAGTTTCATACCTCGAAATAGCTATATTTAAAGTGTCATCAGATCTTTTTTGTAAATATTTTGATGCACAACAATCTGCATTTAAAGGTGCTGGATTAAAAAATTCGTTATAAATTTTACCACAAATTGAGCAAACCGACCTTCCGGCTATTCTTTTTTTTATTACATCTAAGGAAACTGATAATTTTAAAACTAAATTAATTTTTTGATCATATTTACTAAGAAGTCTATTTAAATTTTGTGCCTGAGGTTTGTTTCTCGGGTATCCATCAAAAATTAATCTATTCTTATAAATTTCATTCGAAATATATTTTTCTATTAAATCACTTACGATATTATCTGAAACTAAATTACCACTATTCATTATAGAAGAAACTTCTAGGCCTAGTTTAGTTTTATTTATTATCTCACTTCTTAAGAGTTCACCTGTCGATAGTTGATGTAAATTATATTTTTCTACAACAAATTTTGATTGGGTTCCCTTGCCAGCACCGGGGGGTCCAAAAATAACTAAATTCATTGATTTAATTACTTACCAAATTTAGTTTTCTTTATTAATGACTCATACTGAGAGCTCATTAGTCTAGTTTGTACTTGTGTAACTGTATCCATGGCAACTACAACTACAATTAAAATTGAAGTTCCTCCAAGATAAAAAGGAATGGGGTATTTAGCAATTAAAAATTCAGGCATTAAACAAACAAAAGTTAAATATAAAGATCCTACAGTTGTTAATCTAATTAAAATTGTATCAATATATTCAGCTGTCCTTTCTCCTGGTCTAATCCCTGGTATATATCCTCCGTATTTTCTTAAATTTTCGGAAGTTTCTTTAGGATTGAAAACAATTGAAGTATAAAAAAATGAAAAAAATATTATCCCTGACGCATAGAGAAGCATGTACAATGGTTGTCCTTGAGTAAACATTGAAGAGATTTTTAAAAAAGTATCAGAATTAGCAAATCCAAAATTTGAAATAGTTACAGGTAATAAAAGTAAAGCTGATGCAAAAATTGCTGGTATAACTCCAGCAGTATTAATTTTTAATGGTAAATGTGAAGACTCGCCGCCATACATTTTATTTCCAACTTGTCTTTTGGGATAATTTATGAGAATTTTTCTCATTGCTCTTTCAAAAAAAACAATAAATAAAACTGTAAATATTACCAAAACAAATATTCCTACAATCATTAAAGCGGATAAAGCTCCAGTTCTACCAAGTTCAAATGTTGAAACTAGTGCTCTTGGAATTTCTGCTACAATTCCAGAAAAAATTATAAGAGAGATACCATTTCCAACTCCTCTTAAAGTTATTTGTTCTCCCAACCACATTAAAAAAGTTGTTCCTGCAACTAAAGATATTGTAGTAGTTACTTTAAAAGATAAACCAGGTTCTATTACTAAATTTCCAGCATTTTCTAAACCAACTGATACACCATACCCTTGTAAACAAGCAATCAATACTGTTCCATATCTAGTTATTTGAGTAATTTTTTTTCTTCCTAATTCTCCTTGATCTTTAAGATTTTTAAAATAATCAGAAACGCCAGTTAATAATTGAACTATTATTGAAGAAGATATGTATGGCATAATTCCTAAAGCAAAAATGGCCATCCTAGTGACTGCACCGCCTGAAAACATATTAAACATTCCTAATAAACCTTTTTGACTCGAAGCCATAATTTCTTTAAGAGCCGTTGGATCAATACCTGCAAGGGGCACATACGTTCCTAATCTATAAATTATTAATATTAATATAGTAAATAAAATCCTATTTTTTAGGTCTTTTGCTTGGCTAAATGCGCCTGAATTATTAAGAGCTTCACTTGACATATAGTATTATTTTTTAATTATGTTAATTTTTCCACCAGCTTTTACCACTTTTTCTAAAGCTTGTTTTGAAGCAAAATGAGCTGAGATCTCTATATTATTTTTTATTTCACCTGATCCAAGAACTTTAAGTTTTAAAAACTTTTTGTTAATAAGATTTTTTTCTTTTAAAATTTTTAAATCTAAAGTGCTTTTAAGGTTATTTTTTTTCTTATCTATCATAGTTTGTATTTTAGATAAGTTTAATATTGCAATATTATCTTTCTTTAGAGATTTAAAACCTCTCTTAGGTAATCTTCTATAAAGAGGCATTTGACCACCTTCGAAGCTTTTAATGGCTACACCAGATCTAGATTTTTGACCTTTGTGACCACGTGATGAAGTTTTGCCTTTACCAGATCCTATTCCTCTGCCTACTCTAATCTTTTTTTTATTATTTTTTACTAAGCTATTTAATTCCATTATTTTGTCTCTCGCTTTAAAATTATATCAGAAATTTTTTTTCCTCTGATTGCAGATAACAATTTTGGTGAGTTCTGTGATTTTAATCCGTCTACACAGGCTTTTAACACATTATGTGGATTTGCCGATCCAAGAGATTTTGCCACAACATCCTGAATCCCTAGCACCTCACATACAGAACGTATTGCACCACCAGCTATTATTCCGGTTCCTGCCGGTGCTGCTCTTAAAAGAACTTTACCTGCTCCATTTTTACCCTTCACATCATGGTGAAGAGTTCTTCCTTCTTTTAGAGGAATCTTAATTAAATTTCTTTTTGCGTCTTCTGTAGCTTTCTTTATAGCATCAGGAACTTGTTTTGATTTTCCTTGACCAATTCCAACTGATCCATTTTGATTTCCAACTACCATTAATGCTGCGAAACCAAACCTACGACCACCCTTTACTACTTTTGTAATTCTATTAATTGCAACAAGTTTTTCTTTTATATCACTTTCAGTTTTTTTATAATCAGGCATATTAAAATTTTAATCCATTCTTTCTAAGTGTTTCAGCGAAATTTTTTACTCTTCCATGATATTTATTTTCTCCTCTATCGAAATAAACATCACTAATATTTTTTTCTTTAGCTCTTTGAGCTAATATTTCACCAGTCAATGTTGATTTTTCCATTTTTTTAGCTTTTTTCTCTTTTATTGCTTTTTCAAATGATGATGCTGCAACTAAAGTTTTTTTTGATCTATCATCAATTATTTGAGCTGAAAAATTATTTAATGATTTTGAAATAGATATTCTTAATTTATTTAAGCTAACTTTTTTTAATTTTTTTCTATTTCTTAATTTTCTCTTTATTTTATTGCTTATTTTTTTCATTATTTCTTTTTACCTTCTTTTCTTAACACAAATTGACCTTTTTCTTTTATACCTTTTCCTTTGTAAGGTTCTACTGGCTTTAAATTTTTAATATCTGCTGCTATTTTTGAAACTAATTCTTTATCAACTCCGTTAATCTTAATTATAGTTTGTTTTTCAACAGTTATTTTAATTTCTTTGGGAATCTTAAAGTTTACATCATGGCTAAATCCAATCTGAAGATTTAATACTTCTCCTTTCAGATTAGCTCTAAAACCTACACCGTTTAATTCTAAAATCTTTTCATGTCCAATAGAGACACCTGTGACAGCATTATTAATAAGACTTCTGTAAGTGCCCCACATGATGGATGTTTTTTTATCTACTTTTTTTTCTAAAGGTAAAATCTGAAAGTCACTTTCATTTAATTTAGATGAAAATATTTTATCATTTATGGTTAACTGTTTTGTTCCTTTAGGTCCAGTTATTGTCAAATTTGATCCTTCAACTTTAATCGAAGAGTCTTTTGGTATAATTATATTTTTTTTTCCAATTTTAGACATTAAAATATCCTACAAATTATTTCACCACCAATATTATTTTTTCTTGCTTCTGCGTCACTCATTACTCCTTTTGGAGTTGAAAGTATAGCAAGACCAAGCCCATTCATAACTTTAGGTATACTTGTTGCTCTTGAATAAACTCTTCTACCTGGTTTTGATATTCTTTTAATTTCTTTAATAACAGGATCACCTTCATAATATTTTAGAGAAACTTTTAAACTAGTTTTATTATTTTCAGTTTTTTCTATAAAATAATCTTTTATATAACCTTCAGTTTTTAAAATTTCTAAAATATTTTTCCTAAAGTTTGAAGAAGGTATTAGCACAGAACTTAATGATCTCATTTGACCATTTCTTATTCTTGAAAACATATCTCCAATTGGATCTGTAAATGTCATATTCCTCCTACCAACTTGATTTTGTCATACCGGGAATTTTACCAGAAGATGCCATATCTCTTAGTGCAATTCTCGATATTTTTAATTTTCTATATACTCCATGAGGTCTTCCTGAAACCTCACATCTATTTCTTATTCTTATTTTTGCAGAATTTTTAGGTAATTTGTTCAACTTAAGTTGAGCTTCAAATCTTTCAGATAATTCTAAATTCTTATTATTAATTATCTTTTTTAAAGCTGCTCTTTTTTTTGCAAATTTTTTTACTAACTTAATTCTTTTTAAATTTTTTTGTACTGCGCTTGTTTTTGCCATTTATATCCTTAGTTTTTTTTATCATTTAAAGGAAAATTAAATTCTTTCAACATTTCTAATGTTCCTTCTTTTGTTTTGCTCGATGTTACCAGTGTAATATCTAAACCCCTTATTTTATCCACTTTATCAAAATTAACTTCTGGAAAAACAATATGTTCTTTAATTCCAAACGAATAGTTGTTAGAATTATCAATTCCCTTTGATGAAAGTCCTCTAAAATCTTTTATACGTGGTAAAGCAATATTTATTAACCTATCTATAAATTCATACATTTTATGAGCTCTTAAAGTTACTTTCACACCCGCGTTAGAACCTTTTCTTGTTTTGAAATTTGAAATAGATTTTTTAAATTTAGTTATAATTGGTCTTTGTCCTGCTATAAGAGACATATCGTCTACACAAGCTTTAATTTTTTTGCCATCTGAAGCATCTTCACCAAGCCCCATATTTAATATTATTTTTTCTATTTTTGGCACGTCATGTTTGTTTTTTAAAGAAAGCTTGCTCATTAATTTAGAAATTATTTCTTTTTCATATGTATTTTTAAGTCTTGACATTATTTTTTACCTATTGAGTTTTTTTTTTCATTACTTTTATCATCTAAATTTCTAACATTTGATTGGTGAATGAAGCTTTCTTTGGATATAATTCCACCCTTGTTTTCTTTAGTGGGTTTTGTATGAATTTTAACTATATTGATTGCTTTAACTTTAACTTTGTTATTTTTTCTATCAATTTGTAAAATTTCTCCTACTTTACCTTTATTTTTTCCTGATATGATTTTAACTTGGGTTCCTTTTTTTAAAATCATGATTATAAAACCTCCGGTGCAAGTGATATTATTTTAGTATGACCTCTTGATCTTAGTTCTCTTGTAACTGGACCAAAAATCCTTGTTCCTATTGGTTCACCTTTATCATCAGTAAGGACTACAGCATTTTTATCAAATTGGACTTTAGAGCCGTCATTTCTGTAAATTTCTTTTCTTGTTCTTACAACAACAGCTTTATGTACAGCACCTTTTTTAACTTTTCCTTTTGGAATAGCATCTTTAACACTTATTACTATAATATCTCCAACAGAAGCGTATCTTCTTTTTGAGCCACCTAAGACTTTTATACATTCAACTCTTTTGGCGCCAGTATTATCAGCAACTGTTAATTCTGTTTGAATTTGTATCATTATTCAATTACCTGCCAAGTTTTTTTCTTTGAAAAAGGTTTGCTTTCTACAATTGATACTTTTTCACCCTCTTTAAATTTATTGCTTTCATCGTGAGCATGATATTTCTTTGATCTTTTGATAACCTTTTCATAAAATGGATGTTTAAACTTACGTGTTACTTCTACAACGATAGTTTTATTGCTTTTCGCACTGGTAACTGTTCCTTTTAAAATTTTTTTTGTCATTTTGTATTTTTAATAGTTGTGTATAGTCTAGCAATATTTTTTTTTATTTGATTATATTCAGAGGGGTTATTTATTTGATTATTTATCTTTTTAAACCTTATATTGAATAAATCTTTTTTTAAAGTCATAATTTTCTTTTCTGCTTGGTCTTTTGTCAATTTCTTATCTACTTTTTTCTTATTCATACTTATCTTTTCACAAATTTTGTTTTTATTGGGAGCTTTGCTGAAGCTTTATATAGAGCTTCTCTAGCTATTTCTTCACTTACTCCATCAATTTCAAAAATAATTCTTCCTGGTTTAACTCTACAAGCATAATATTCTGGGGATCCTTTACCTTTTCCCATTCTTACCTCGGTAGGTTTTTTTGATACAGGAATATTTGGAAAAATTCTTGTCCAAACTTTACCGGTTCTTTTCATATATCTTGTCAAAGCTACTCTTGCAGCTTCAATTTGTTTTCCTATTATTCTTTCTGGTTCGGTTGCTTTTAATCCAAATTGGCCATAATTTAACTTTACAGCCCTAGCTGCTTTGCCGTGAATTCTACCTTTGAATGCTTTTCTAAATTTAGTTCTGACTGGTTGTAGCATTCTTTACCCTTTCTTTTTTTTCTTTTTCAACATCTTTTGCCATTAGTTCGCCTTTATATATCCAGACTTTAACACCAATAATTCCATAAGTAGTAAGAGCTTCAGCAACACCGTAATCAATATCAGCCCTTAACGTATGAGATGGGATGCTGCCTTCACGTAACCACTCTGTTCTTGCGATTTCATTTCCAGCAAGTCTTCCACTTAACATTACTTTAATTCCTTTTGCATTCAATCTCATTGCAGATTGCATAGCTCTTTTCATAGCTCTTCTGTAGGCTATTCTTTTAACTAATTGTTGAGCAATATTTTCAGCTACTAAATTTGAATTTAATTCAGGTTTTTTTATCTCTTTAATATTAACATTCACATCACCATCTGTAATTTTAATTATATTTTTCTTTATTTTTTCAATGTCAGCACCTTTTTTTCCAATTACAAACCCTGGTCTTGAAGTATGTATAGAAACAGTGCATTTCTTTGATGATCTTTCGATTATGATTTCAGAAACGCCTGAATTAGTAATATTTTTTTTAATATATTTTCTAATTTTAAAGTCTTCTATTAGATATTTACCAAAATCTTTTTTTTTGGCAAACCATGTTGAGTCCCATCCTCTATTTATACCTAATCTAAATCCAATTGGATTAATTTTTTGTCCCATTATTTAACTTCTTTCTTTATAATTTTTTCTTCAAGTACTACGGTAATTCTACTAAATGGCTTTTTAATTGGGCTTGCTCTTCCTTTGGCTCTTGGTCTAAATCTTTTCATAACTAACGATTTTCCAACATAAGCTTCTTTAACAAACAAGTTATCAATATCAAATTGGTAGTTATTTTCAGCATTTGAAATAGCTGATTTAACTGTTTTACTAACATCTTTTGCAATTCTTTTTCTAGAAAATTCTAAATCCTTTAATGCAACGTCTGCCTTTTTGCCTTTAATAAAATTACAAACTAAAGCAAGTTTTCTTGGACTTGTTCTAACGTTTTTATTTATTGCTTTTACTAAAGAATTATTTTTTTCCATTATTTTTTATCTCCAGTTGGTTTTGTTGCAGGTCCTGCAGCTTTTTTATCTGCTGGTGTATGGCCTTTAAATGTTCTAGTTGGAGCAAATTCCCCTAATTTATGGCCAACCATTTCCTCTGAAACTGTTATTGGTATAAAGGATTTCCCGTTATGTATCATAAAACTATGTCCTACAAAATCAGGAATAATTGTAGAGTTTCTAGACCAAGTTTTAATTGGTTTTTTGTTTGGTGCATCTTTTAGTTTGTCTATTTTTTTTAATAGACTTGGATGTACAAACGGTCCTTTCCAAACAGATCTAGTCATTACCTTTTTCTTTTCTTTCTTCTAGTTATAATAAGTTTATCACTTCTTTGCGGTCTTCTTGTTTTTAAACCTTTTGCTGATTGACCCCACGGAGAAACAGGACTTCTTCCACCAGATGTTTTTCCTTCACCACCACCATGTGGGTGATCAACTGGATTCATAGCAACTCCTCGAGTTTGAGGTCTTTTACCTCTCCATCTATTTCTTCCTGCCTTACCTATTTTTATATTTTTTTGGTCTGGATTTGAAACAATACCTATTGTTCCAAGACATGAACTATTTACTTTTCTTGTTTCACCAGATGATAATTTTAATATAGCGTAATCTCCATCATAACCAGACAACGTTATTGAAGATCCTGCTGATCTTGCAAGTTTTCCTCCATTTCCAGGAATTAATTCAACGTTATGTATTGATGTTCCTGGAGGAATATCTTTTAATTCTAATGAGTTTCCAATTTTTAATTCAGCTTTTTTTCCAGATTCAATTGTATCTCCAATTTTTAGCCCTTGAGGTGAGATGATATAAGATTTTTCTTTATCCTCATAGGTTACTAATGCAATATAAGCAGTTCTATTAGGATCATATTCAATTCTGTCTACTGTTGCTTTCATATTTTTCTTTTTTCTAAAAAAATCAATAATTCTAAATTTATGTTTTGATCCACCACCCATATGTCTTGAAGTAATACGACCAGCGTTGTTTCTTCCACCAGTAACGTGCTGACCCCTAGTCAATGGTTTGTAAGAAGATCCTTTCCATAAATCACTTTTATCTACGACAACTGTTCCTCTTGTTGTTTTTGTATAGGGTTTAAATGTTTTTAATGCCATTTTTTAAATACCAGTTGTTAGGTCAATACTTTGACCTTTTTTAAGAGTTATTATTGCTTTTTTATAACCACTTTTAATAGATTTTTTTCCTTGTTTAATTTTAAGTTTTGATTTTTGATTTATTATATTTACTTTAACCACATTTACTTTAAATAATTTTTCAATATTTTTTTTGATCGTTTTTTTATTAGCTCTTTTATGAACCTTAAAAACAGTTTTATTTTGTTCAGATAAAATTGTAGCTTTTTCAGTTATTATTGGATGTCTAATTGAGTCAATATGATTAATTTTTTTCATTAAGTAGCCTATCTTGAATTTTTTTAGCAGAAGATAAAGTGATAATTACATTTTTATATTTAAAAAGATCATAAATGTTTGTTCCTTCATCTTTTATTAGCTTAACATCTTTGATATTACGTGCCGATTTATTAATATTTTTCATAGAATCTGTATCTGAAATTATCAATGCATTCCCAAGTTTATTTTTTTCTAAAAATTTGTTAAATTCTTTTGTTTTTTTTATTTCTTTCTTGACATCAGCTAATATTTTTAAATTTTTATCTAAATTTTTTTTAGATAAAGTTTGAGCTAAAGCTAGTTTTTTAACCTTTTTATTAATCTTTTTAATTTTATATTTAGAACCTTTAGGTCCATGCGCAACACCACCACCTACAAATAGAGGAGCTTTTTTACTAGCATGTCTTGCACCTCCACCTCCTTTTTGTGGGACTATTTTTTTTGTAGATCCTTTTATTTCATTTCTTTGTTTTGTTTTTGCTGTTCTTGGCTTTGCATGATTAAATTGCCAATCGATAACAAACTTTATTAACTTATGATTAACTTTAAGTTTAACTATTTTATCTGAGATTTCTATTGAGTCTGCTTTGCCTCCCTCAATATTTAGTAAAGGAAATTTCATTTATTTTTTTCCTTTCTTTGCTGCCGCTTCTTTAACTTTTGCTTCATGTTTCTCTTTTAAAGTTTTTCTTGTTATATTTTTGACAGCACCTCTTAATAAAACTGTTGAATTTTTGGAACCTGGAATAGAACCTTTTAAATAAAGTAAGTTATTTTCTAAATCAGATTTTACAATTTCTAAATTTAACATAGTTCTTAATTTATCGCCCATGTGCCCAGCCATTTTTTTTCCTTTAAAAACCTTACCTGGATCTTGCCGTTGACCTGTTGAACCATGAGATCTGTGTGATACTGATACACCGTGTGACGCTCTCAAACCACCAAAATTCCATCTTTTCATTACACCAGCAAACCCTTTACCTATTGTTTTTGATCTTACATCTAGAAATTTTTTATCTTTAAAAATTTCTAAACCCAACTCGTTTCCTTCTTTGTATTCTTCTGTATTATCTACTCTAAACTCTTTAAGTATTTTTTTAGGCTCAGTATTTTTTTTTGCAAAATACCCTTTCATTTGCTTAGTTAATTTTGAATTTTTTAATCTAAAAAATCCTAATTTAATTGCGCTATAACCTCTTTTGTCTTTTGAAATAACATCTAAAACTCGACCTTTTTCGACTTTTATTACTGTCACAGGAACTGATTGGCCGCTCTCCATAAACTCTCTAGTCATTCCTATTTTTGTTCCTATTAATCCAATGCTCATAATTTTATATTTTAATTTCTATATCCACACCTGATGCCAAGTCCAGTTTCATCAAAGCTTCGACTGTTTGAGGTGTTGGTTCAATGATATCGATAAGTCTTTTATGAGTTCTCGACTCAAATTGTTCTCTACTTTTTTTGTCTATGTGAGGAGATCTTAAAACCGTATATCTTTCAATTCTTGTCGGCAATGGGATTGGGCCTTTAACTTGAGCTCCAGTCCTCTTTGCAGTATTAACAATTTCCTCTGTTGAAAGATCAAGAATTTTGTTGTCGTAAGCTTTAAGGTGTATTCTTATATTTTGATTTTCCATATATTAAGCTAGTTTTTTGGTTACCTCATCCTGAACATTCTGCGGGACTTTATCATAATGACTAAATTGCATTGTATATTGAGCTCTTCCTTGTGTAGATGATCTTAAATTATTAATATATCCAAACATATTAGCCAAAGGAACTGTTGCATTAATTGCTGTAGCGTTACCTCTAGCTTCAGTTGAAGCGACTTGACCTCTTCTACTATTTAAATCTCCAATTACGTCACCCATAAAATCTTCTGGTGTAACAACTTCTACTTTCATCATTGGTTCTAACAATTTAAGAGTTGCTTTTGTACAAGCTTCTCTAAAGCACATTCTTGAAGCAATTTCGAAAGCTAAAACACTGGAGTCAACATCGTGATGTAAACCGTCCAAAATAGTTACTTTATAATCAATTACTGGAAAACCTGCTAATATCCCACTCTCAGCAACACTTAAAACTCCTTTTTCTACACCCGGAATAAATTCTTTTGGTATTGAACCACCTTTAATTTTGTTTTCAACTTCTCTACCTTTTCCTGGTTCTAATGGTTCTACACTTAAGGTTACTTTAGCAAACTGACCAGATCCACCACTCTGTTTTTTATGAATATATGTAACTTCAGTTGAACCCAAAATTGTTTCTCTATAAGCGACTTGTGGTGCTCCAACATTCGCCTCAACTTTAAATTCTCTTTTCATTCTGTCTACAATTATATCTAAATGTAATTCTCCCATTCCTTTAATTATCGTTTGACCTGACTCCTCATCAGAAGTTACTCTAAATGAAGGATCTTCTTTTGCTAATCTACCTAAAGCTTCTCCCATTTTTTCCTGGTCCGCTTTTGTCTTTGGTTCAACTGCAATTTCTATTACTGGATCTGGAAATTCCATTGGTTCTAATAGTATTGGTTTATTTTCATTACAAAGAGTGTGACCTGTAATAGTATGTTTTAATCCAGCTAAAGCAACGATATCTCCAGTAGTAGCTTCCTTAATGTCTTCTCTACTGTTAGCATGCATTAATAACATCCTTCCAACTCTCTCTGTTTTTTCTTTGGATGAATTATAAACTGATGTACCAGCTTGAATTTTTCCAGAATAAATTCTTATAAAAGTCAATGAACCTACAAATGGATCATTAGCAACTTTAAATGCTAAAGCTGAGAATGGTTCAGCATCATCAAATTTCATTTCTAATTTTTCCTCTGAATTAAGTTTTGTTGCTTCAATTGATCCAATATCTTTAGGGCTTGGAAGATAATCAATAACCGCATCTAGTAGAGGTTGTACTCCTTTATTTTTAAAAGCTGATCCAGTTGTTATTGGAACAAAACTAAATGCTAATGTGCCTTTTCTAATACAATTTATTAAATCTTCTTCCGAAGGCTCTTTCCCATCTAGGTAAGCTTCCATCAATTTTTCATCTTCTTCAACAGCAGCTTCAACTAATTCTTTTCTAAATGCGTTAGCTTTCTCTTTTAAATCTTCAGGAATTTCTACAATATCAAATTTAGCACCTAAGTCCTCATTCTGCCAAATAATTGCTTTCATTCTTACTAAATCAACTACACCTTTTAAGTCTGCTTCTGAGCCTACTGGTAACTGGAGAACTAATGGCTTACACCCAAGTCTGTCTTTAATCATATCAACACATCGGTAGAAATCGGCACCGGTTCTATCTAACTTATTAACAAAACAAATTCTCGGGACCTTATACTTATCGGCTTGTCTCCATACTGTTTCAGATTGAGGCTCTACACCAGCTACTCCGTCAAAAACACATACAGCGCCATCTAGTACTTTAAGAGATCTTTCTACTTCAATTGTAAAATCAACATGTCCTGGCGTGTCTATAATGTTAATTCTATGGTCTCTCCAAAAACAAGTTGTAGCTGCTGAGGTAATTGTAATTCCTCTTTCTTGTTCTTGTTCCATCCAATCCATTGTTGCAGCTCCATCATGAACTTCACCAATTTTGTGACTTTTACCTGTGTAATACAAAACTCTTTCTGTTGTAGTTGTCTTACCGGCGTCTATGTGAGCCATGATACCAATATTTCTATATTTATCTAATGTGTATTTAGCCATAAATTTTTACCATCTAAAATGTGCAAATGCTTTATTAGACTCTGCCATTTTATGAGTGTCATCTCTTTTTTTAATTGCTGAACCTTTATTTTGTGATGCATCTAAAATTTCAGCGTATAATTTTTCAGCCATTGTTTTGTTTTTTCTTTTACGAGTAGCATCCATAAGCCATCTCAATGCTAACGCCTGTCCTCTTTTTTGTTTAACTTCAACTGGAACTTGATAAGTTGCACCACCAACTCTTCTAGATCTACATTCTAAATTTGGTTTAACATTACTGATAGCAGTATTAAAAACTTTTAAAGGGTCTTCGTTGTTTTTTGATTTAATTTTTTCCAAAGCATCATAAAGAATTTTTTCTGCTGTTGATCTCTTTCCATCATACATAATTGAATTTATAAATTTTGAAACCACTTCAGAATGAAATTTTGGATCTGGATAAACTTTTCTAACTGGGGCTTTTCTTTTTCTAGACATATATTATTTTGGTTTTTTTGCTCCGTAAAGAGATCTTCTTTGTTTACGATTAGCAACACCTTGAGTATCTAAGTTACCTCTTAAAATATGGTATCGAACACCTGGTAAATCTTTTACACGCCCACCTCTTAATAAAACAACTGAGTGTTCTTGTAAGTTATGTCCTTCTCCTGGTATGTACGCGGTTACTTCAAAACCATTTGATAATCTTACTCTTGCAACTTTTCTTAAAGCCGAGTTAGGTTTTTTTGGTGTAGTGGTATAAACTTTAACGCAAACACCTCGTTTAAGAGGTTGTCTTTCTAAAGCAGGTACTTTGTTTCTAGCAACAGGTTTAACTCTACTTTTTTTAATCAATTGATTAATTGTCGGCATAATAATATTTTGAAGTTAAAGTTAAGAATACCTTGTAGTAAATTTGTTAGTGTTTAAGGTTTTAATATACCTTACTTCTAACATTCAAAATTGTGCGTAAATTAACATTGAATCAGTAAAAGTCAATATTTAACAAAGCTTTTGATAAATTTTAGGCAGTCTGTTCTGGCGCTGTAGGAGCGGATTCTAGCTCTTGTTTTTTGAGTTCTTCTAATCTCAACTTGTCTTGTTCTCTAGCTTGTTTATCCCAATCAATTTTTGTTAAACCAGTTCCAGCAGGTACTAATCTGCCTACTATAACGTTCTCTTTTAAACCTTCCAATGAATCTACCTTACCCTTGATTGAAGCGTCGGTTAATACTCTTGTTGTTTCTTGAAACGAAGCTGCTGATATAAAAGAATTAGTTTGTAAAGAAGCCTTAGTTATACCAAGAAGTACTCTTTCATACACTGCAGGTTTTTTCTTTTCTTCTCTTAATTTATCGTTAATGACATTTATATCTAATAAATCTATTACTTCACCTGATAAAAGATCAGACTCTCCTGGGTCTTTAACTTCAACTCTTTTCAACATTTGTCTTACAATAGTTTCTATATGCTTATCATTAATTACAACTCCTTGTAATCGATACACTTCTTGAACTTCTGTAACAAAATACTCAGTAAGTTTTTCCACACCTAAAACTCTTAAAATATCATGAGGTAATGGAGCTCCGTCTAATAAATATTCACCCTTTTTAATTTTCTCACCTTGATTAAAATTAACGTGTTTACCTTTAGGAATTAGATAATTTGAAGTGCCTCCATTTTCGGAAACTATTGAAATTTTTTGTTTTCCCCTAACTTCTTTACCGAATTCAATAACACCATCATTTTCAGCGATAATTGCACTATCTTTTGGTTTTCTTGCTTCAAATAATTCTGCTACTCTGGGCAAACCGCCTGTAATATCTTTTGTTTTAGAAGTTTCTTTTGGAAGTCTTGCTAAAACATCTCCTGCTGATATTTTTTGACCATCTTTAACAGATAGTACTGTATCTGGAACTAAATAATATCTCGCTTCATTGCCATCAGCTTTTTTAATAATTTCACCCTTGTCATTTCTTAATGTTATACGAGGTTTTAATTCAGAATTTTTTGAAGATGATTTCCAATCAGTAACAGATTTAGATGATAAACCAGTTGCGTCATCTAAAGTTTCTGTTAATGAGCTTCCTTCCATTAAATCCATATAATTTACGATACCACCTGTTTCTGCAATTACTGGCAAAGTGTAAGGATCCCATTCTGCAATTTTTTTTCCTTTTTCTATCATGTCACCATCTTTAAAAAATAATTTTGATCCATAATTAACTTTGTAAATTCCTAACTGTCTTTTTTGGTCATCTTCAATACTTAATTGAGTATTTCGACCCATCACAATTATATTTTTCTTTGAATCTTCAATTAAATTTTTATTAATTATGTTTAGTTTTCCTTTTGTTTGGCAAATAATTTGGGATTCTTCTTTAATTTGTGCAGTTCCACCTACGTGAAAAGTTCTCATGGTTAATTGTGTGCCAGGTTCACCGATTGATTGGGCTGCTATCATCCCTACTGCTTCACCTATACTTACTAACTTTCCTCTAGCCAGATCTCTTCCGTAACATATTTGACAAACACCTTTTGTAGATGCACATGTAATTACTGAATAAACATTTACCGACTTAACTCCAGCTGCATCTATTTTTTCACAGTCAGATTCGTCTATTAATTTGTCTTTTTTGATTATTATTTCTCCTGTTACAGGATTTTTTATGTTTTCTGCTATTACTCTTCCTAAAACTCTTTCAGATAAACTTACTAAAATATTTCCACCTTCAATAATTTCGGAAATTGTAACTGAAGATCTTTTTTTAGGGTCACATTCAGCTTTTGTAATTTGGACATCTTGCGCAACGTCACATAACCTTCTTGTTAAATATCCTGAGTTTGCAGTCTTTAGAGCAGTATCTGCTAATCCTTTTCTAGCTCCATGAGTTGAATTAAAATACTCGAGTACTGATAAACCTTCTTTAAAATTTGATATAATTGGTGTTTCAATGATTTCACCTGAAGGTTTTGCTATTAAACCTCTCATACCAGCTAATTGTTTCATCTGAGCTTGTGATCCTCTGGCTCCTGAATCAGCCATCATGTAAACAGAATTCGTTTCTATTCTGTCATCTTCATAAATTTTTTCAGCAGATGAAATCTCTTTCATCATTTCATTAGCTACAGTGTCTGTACATTTAGACCACACATCAACAACCTTATTGTATTTTTCACCTCTTGTTATCAATCCATCGGAATACTGTTTTTCATATTCCTCTATTTGTTTTTTTGTATTATTGATTAAAGAAACTTTAGTTTTTGGTATCAATAAATCATCTTTACCAAATGATATTCCAGCTTTAAAAGCATGCTTAAACCCTAAAGTTTTTATTCTGTCACAAAAGATAACTGTTTCTTTTTGCCCACAAAAACGGAAAATTGAATCAATTATTTCTGAAACATTTTTTTTAGTAAGTAATCTATTTACTGTAGCAAATTTAATATTGTGATTTTTTGGTAAAACATTAGCTAATAAAAATCTTCCTGCTGTACTAGTGTATTTTTCTAAAATTTCATTTCCCTCTTTATCAATTGTCTTAAAAGTAGAAATTATCTTTGAATGCAAACTAATAGATTTATTTTCAAGTGCTTGCTCTATTTCTTCTATGCTTGAAAAAATACCTTTAGGTTTTTTTTCATTATCATCAGCTTGAGAAAGGTAATAAATACCTAAAACTATATCCTGACTTGGTACTATAATTGGTTTACCGTTTGACGGGCTAAGAATATTATTAGTCGACATCATCAGAACCCTTGCTTCTAATTGAGCTTCTAAACTTAATGGAATATGTACAGCCATTTGATCTCCATCAAAATCAGCATTAAATGCTGCGCAAACTAGTGGGTGAAGTTCAATTGCATTACCTTCGATTAGCTTAGCTTCAAAAGCTTGAACACCAAGCCTATGAAGAGTTGGGGCTCGATTTAATATAATCGGATGCTCTCTGATAATATGTTCTAAAGAATCCCAAACTTCACTTTTTTCTTTTTCTACTAATCTCTTTGCTTGTTTAATAGTTGTAGCTAAACCTAATTTATCCAATCTTGCATATAAAAATGGCTTAAATAATTCTAATGCCATTTTTTTAGGTAACCCGCACTGATGTAATTTTAATTCAGGTCCGACTACAATTACGGACCTACCTGAATAATCAACTCGTTTACCTAATAAATTTTGTCTAAACCTACCTTGTTTACCTTTAAGCATTTCTGCCAAAGATTTTAAAGGTCTTTTACCTGTGCCAGTTATAACTCTGCCTCTTCTACCATTATCAAATAACGCGTCTACAGACTCCTGAAGCATTCTTTTTTCGTTTCTTACAATTATATCTGGTGCTTTAAGATCTAAAAGTCTTTTCAAACGATTGTTTCTATTAATTACTCTTCTATATAAATCATTAAGATCAGATGTAGCAAATCTACCGCCATCTAAAGGAACTAAAGGTCTTAATTCTGGTGGAATAACTGGTACAGAAGTTAAAATCATCCATTCTGGTTTGTTGCCAGATGATATAAATGATTCTATAAGTTTTAATCTTTTAATTGTTCTTTCTTCCGTTACTTTTGATTTAATTTCTGGAAGCAAATCTCTTAATTTTTTTTGTTCTTTTTTGAGATCTAAGTTAACTAAAATTTCTCTTACTGCTTCTGCTCCAATACCTGCTGTAAAAGCATCTTCACCAAATTCTTCTTGGGCTTTTAATAATGCTTCTTCTGATATTAAATCTCCTTTTTTCAAAGTTGTTAAGCCTGGTTCTACAATAATAAAACTTTCAAAGTATAAGACTTTTTCCACTTCTTTAAGTTTCATATCAATTGCTAGAGAAATCCTGCTAGGTAAAGATTTTAAAAACCAAATATGCGCCACAGGACAAGCTAGATCAATATGCCCCATTCTTTCTCTTCTTACATTGGATTTAGTAACCTCTACACCACACTTTTCACAGATAATACCCCTGAATTTCATTCTTTTATATTTACCACAAAGACATTCATAATCTTTTACTGGTCCAAAAATTCTAGAGCAAAATAAACCGTCTTTTTCAGGTCTAAAAGTTCTGTAATTAATTGTTTCCGGTTTTTTAATTTCACCATATGACCAAGATTTTATTTTTTCAGGACTAGCGAGAGTAATTTTGATACTATCAAAGTTATTTTCTTGGGTAATGTTTTGATTTTCAAAATTTTTAGTTAAACTTTTTTCCATAATTAATTTAATTCTATATTAAGTCCTAATGCACGTATTTCTTTAATTAACACGTTAAATGATTCTGGAACACCTGACTCAAAATTATTATTACCTTTTACGATCGTTTCATAAACTTTTGTTCTTCCCGCAACATCATCAGATTTAACAGTTAATATTTCTTGTAAAGTATAGGATGCACCGTAAGCCTCTAGTGCCCAAACTTCCATTTCACCAAATCTTTGGCCACCTAACTGTGCTTTACCTCCTAGTGGTTGTTGCGTCACTAAACTATATGGACCGGTTGATCTAGCATGAATTTTATCTTCTACTAGATGGTTTAATTTAAGCATATAAATAATACCAACAGTTACAGGCCGGTCAAATCTTTCGCCTGTTTGACCATTCCATAAATGTGTTTGTCCTGAATTAGGTAATTTTGCTAAATCTAACATTTTGCTTATATCATCTGTGCTAGCCCCATCAAAAACTGGTGTTGCTATAGGAACTCCGTTAGATAAATTTTGAACTAATTCAGCTATCTCTTTGTTGGATAGTTTAGATATTACTTCTTCGTAATAAGTGTTTCCATAAATTTCTTTTAATTTAATTTTTATTTTATCAATCTCTTGTTCGAAGTTTTTTAAATGTTTTTTAATTTGATCACCTAATTCTGAACAAGACCAACCAAGATGCGTCTCTAAAATTTGTCCTACGTTCATACGACTTGGTACACCCAGAGGATTTAAAACAATATCTACAGGTTTGCCATTTTCCATATATGGCATATCTTCAACAGGAACTATTTTACTCACAACTCCTTTATTACCATGTCTACCTGCCATTTTATCTCCTGGCATTAGTCTTCTCTTAACGGCAACGAAAACTTTGACAACTTTCATGACAGTTGGTAGCAGATCATCTCCTTGTTGAATCTTAGTTACTTTGTCTTCAAATCTTAATTTAATATCGTCAGAAGCATTCTCGTATTGATTTTTAAGTTTAGCAAGATCATCATTTAAACTTTGGTCTTGAAAAGGCATTTTCCACAAATCATTAAGAGTTGCATTTTCTAAGTCATTAATATTTAAAGTTGTTTCTGCTTTTAATTCTTTAAATTGTTTATTAATGCTTTTTCCATTAAGTAAATCTATTGCTCGCAATTTTATATTTCTGTTAAGAATTTCTTCCTCGACTTTTTTATCCTCTTGAACTACTTCAATTTCAGCTCTTTCAATTGCAATAGATCTTTCGTCTTTATCGATACCGTGTCTATTAAATACTCTCACATCAATGACAACTCCTGTACTGCCAGAAGGCAATTTAAGAGAAGAATCTCTTACATCGGTAGCTTTTTCTCCAAATATAGATCTAAGTAATTTTTCCTCAGGACTTGAAGATGTTTCACTTTTAGGTGTAACTTTACCAACTAAAATATCTCCGGGCTTAACTTCTGCACCGACGTAAACTATTCCTGACTCATCTAAATTTCTTAAACTTTCTTCACTTACATTTGGAATATCTCTGGTGATTTCTTCAGCTCCTAGCTTTGTGTCTCTAGCCATTGACTCATATTCCTCAATATGCACTGAGGTAAATACATCATCTGTTACACATCTTTCTGAAATTAATATAGAGTCTTCAAAGTTATAACCTTGCCATGGCATAAAAGCTACAGTTACATTTTTACCTAAAGCTAATTCACCTAATTTAGTAGCAGGTCCGTCGGCAATTATATCACCTTTTTTTATTCTATCTCCAACTTTAACTAATGGTTTCTGATTAATGCATGTATTTTGGTTTGATCTTTGGAACTTTGATAAGTTATAAATATCTACAGCTGATTGAGATAAATCTGTAACGTCTGTAACTTTTACAACAATTCTCTTTCCATCAATTTTATCTACAACGCCACTTCTTTTTGCAACAATTGTAACTCCAGAGTCTAAAGCTACATCTGACTCTATTCCAGTACCTACTAAAGGTGACTCAGGTTTTAATAATGGCACAGCCTGCCTCATCATATTAGATCCCATTAACGCTCTATTAGCATCGTCATTCTCAAGAAAAGGTATTAAAGCTGCAGCAACTGATACTAATTGTTTGGGTGAAACATCTATGTAATCGATACTTTCTCTATTTGATAATTCAAAATTTAAATTTTTTCTGCAAGCTACTAATTCCTCTTGAAAAGAACCATCCTTATTTAATATTGAATTTGCTTGAGCAATTGTAAATTTTTCTTCCTCTATCGCTGACAAATATTTGATTTCTGAGGTTACTTTTCCATTAATAACTTTTTTATATGGACTTTCTATATATCCAAATTTATTTACTCTACAATAGGTAGCCAAACTATTTATCAAACCAATGTTAGGGCCCTCGGGTGTTTCAATTGGGCAAATTCTTCCATAATGAGTAGGGTGTACGTCTCTAACTTCAAAACCAGCTCTTTCTCTTGTAAGCCCTCCAGGACCTAAAGCAGAAACTCTTCTCTTATGTGTAATTTCAGATAATGGATTTGTTTGATCCATAAATTGAGAAAGCTGTGAGGTTGCAAAGAAATCTTTAAGAGATGTAGTGATAGGTTTTGCATTAATTAGGTCTTGAGGCATAGCAGACTCAATTTCTATAAATGTAGACATTTTTTCTTTTACTGTCCTTTCCATTCTTAAAAGACCTATTCTAAATTGATTTTCTACTAACTCACCTACTGACCTTACTCTTCTATTACCTAGATGATCAATGTCATCTACATCTCCTTTTCCATCTCTTAAATCTAGCATAAACTTAATAATAGCTATGATGTCTGTTGTTTCTAAAACTGTCTTTTTTGAGCTAGTCGTAAGATTAAGTTTTGAATTAAGTTTAACTCTACCTACTTCTGATAAATCATATCTTTCTTTTTTAAAATATAAGCTATTAAAAATTTCTTCTGCTATTTCTACTGAAGGAGCTTCTCCTGGTCTTAATACTTTATATATATCACTTAATGCTTCGGTTTTATTAGTATTTTTGTCAATTTTTAAGGTTTCTAAAACATAAGGGCCTTTGTTGATTGGATCTATGTTAACTATTGTTAATTCTTTTTCTTTTTGATCTATTAGTTTGTCCAATAAATCTTCTGTTATATCAAAACCTGCACCAACTAATATTTCTCCGTTTTTATCTTTAATATCTTTACCAATATATTTTCCTATTATTTGGTCGTTAGGTATTGAAATAAATTTCAAACCTTTTTCTTGGAGTTTTTTTGCTATGACAACATTAAGTTTTTCTCCAGCACTTAAGACTTTTTTACTATTGTCTGCATTAATTAGATCGTATGAAAGTTTTTGCGGTCTTTTGTAGTTTTCTAGATTAAAATTTGTAATCCAGCTTTTAGTTTCTACGTTGTAAGTATACTTGTCAGTCGTATAAAATGTATCAATTATTTTTTCTTTTGTATAACCTAATGAAAATAAAATTGTAGTTATAGGCAGCTTCTTTTTTCTATCAATTCTAAAATATAAAATATCTTTAGGGTCAAATTCAAAGTCTAACCAAGAACCTCTTCCAGGTATTATCCTGCAATTAAATAAAAGCTTACCACTTGCATGTGTTTTGCCTTTGTCGTGATCAAAAAATACGCCTGGGCTTCTGTGCATTTGGTTTACAACTACTCTCTCTACGCCATTTGTAATAAAAGTTGCGCTAGGTGTCATAAGAGGAAGATCTCCTATAAAAACTTCTTGTTCTTTTGCAGAGAGAATTTGCTTTGAATTATTTTCTACATCAATATCATAAACAACTAATCTTAAAACAGCTTTAAGTGATGCTGAATAGGATAAGCTTCTTTGTTTACATTCAATTACATCAAATTTAGGTTTTTCTAATTTATAAGAAATATATTCTAGAGTAGATTTGTCATTTCCATCTTCAATAGGAAAAATACTCTTAAAAACTTTGTCTATTCCTTTAGATAAATCACTTATTTGTTCACTCAAAGATTTTGACTCTAAAAATTCATTATATGAATTTTTTTGAACTTCGATTAAGTTTGGAATGGATAAACCCTCAATAAGTTTACCAAAATTCTTTCTAATATGTTTCTTTTGAGTAAAAGATAATTGCATCAAATATAAAAAAACTTTATTGTAAGTTTCACTTTACAATAAAATCTAGTCTTTAATTTTGTTTACTTTAATTCTACTTTAGCTCCAGCTGCTTCAAGTTTTTTCTTAAATTCTTCAGCTTCTTTTTTAGCCACACCACTTTTAATTTCTTTTGGAGCTGCTTCCACTAAATCTTTAGCTTCTTTTAAACCTAAACCAGTTATTGCTCTTACTTCTTTAATTACGTTAATTTTTTTGTCTCCAGCCGCTGCTAAGAAAAGTGAAAATTCAGATTTTTCCTCTCCTGCTGGTGCTGCTGCACCTGCTGGTGCTGCTGCAACTGGTGCTGCTGCTGTTACTCCCCATTTTTCTTCAAGTTGCTTTGAAAGCTCTGCAGCTTCAACAACTGTTAGTGATGAAAGTTCGTCTATTATTTTATTTAAGTCTGCCATTTTGTTAATCCTGTGATTTAATTTTTTAAACTCTTTGCGCGCGCTAAATTAGCAATTTTTGAGCCAGGTGCAAGTAAAATACTTACTATTTTTTGAGCAGGTGTAGCCAATATACCTACTATTTTAGCTCTTGCTTCCTCTAATGATGGTAGTGTGGCGATTATGGCCACTTCTTTTTGATCTAAAACCTTTCCATCCATAAAACCAGCAACTATTTTTAATTTTTCATGAGACTTGGCAAATTTAGTTAAAATTTTTGCTGTTGTAATTGGATCAGAAGAAATTGCTGCTGCTGTAGGACCTGTGAAATATTTCTCCAAGTCTTTTAAAAGTGTTTCTTTTATCGCTATTTTTGTAATTCTATTTTTAGTAATTTTAAATAAAATACCCTTATCTCTAAGTTCTTTTCTTAACGTGTCGAGTTCAGTTACATTTAAGCCTTGATATTGAGCAATCATTACAGAATCGTTTGAAGTAAAGTTTTTCTTCATTTCTTCGACATAATTTTTTTTTGCTTCTTTATTCATCATAATTATTTAGAACCAATCTTGTAAGAAATTCCCATAGTAGATGTTAAATAAACATTTTTAATAAATTCACCTTTAATCGTATCAGGTTTTTCTTTTTTAACACTTTCCAAAAAATGGTTATAATTTTCTAATAGTTTTTTACTATCAAAATTTTTTCTGCCTATTGTAGCAGCCAAATTACCATCTTTATCATTTCTAATTTCTATTAATCCTGTTTTAATATCTTTAACAGCTTTATTTATATCTGCAGCAACTGTTCCAAGCTTTGGATTAGGCATTAAACCTTTTGGTCCTAAAACTTTACCATGTTTTCCAATTTTACTCATCATTCCAGGAGTGCAAATTAATTTTGTGAAATCAAATTTTCCTGTCGCTATTTTTTCTATTAAATCATCTGAGCCAACTATTTCTGCACCACTTTTTTTTGCTTCTTCAATTTTATCTGCCTCACATAAAACTGCGACCTTATTTTTTTTTCCTGAACCATTTGGAAGATTTACTGTAGTTCTTAGACTTAGATCTCCACCTTTAGATTGTTTTAAATTTATTCTTAAAGATACATCTATAGACTCGTTAAACTTAGTAGTAGAATTTTTTTTTACTAAATCTATAATTTCACTAGCACTACTTTTTTTTCCTTTTAAAGCTGTTTTTAAAATTTCTTTATATCTTTTAGATTGTTTTTTCATAATTAATCCTTAACTTCAATTCCCATTGATCTTGCTGATCCACAGATAATTTTAGTGGCTTCTTTAATATCAAACGCATTTAAATCTTTCATTTTTTCTTTTGCAATAGTTTCAGCTTGTTTCATTGTTATAGATCCAGCTATAACTCTACCTGGTTCTTTTGATCCACTTTTTAATTTTGCTGCTTCTCTAATAAAGTGAGATGCTGGAGGAGATTTAATTATAAAATCAAATTTTTTATCTTTGTAAACAGTTATCACGACTGGAACCGGTTTTCCCATGAAAGCTTTTGTTTTTTCATTAAAAGCTTTACAGAATTCCATAATATTAATTCCTCTTTGACCTAATGCAGGACCAACTGGAGGAGCTGGATTAGCTTGACCTCCTTTAATTTGTAATTTTACATAACCTGTTATTTCTTTCGCCATTTAATTTTTCTCCACTTGATTAAACTCTAAATCTACTGGTGTTGCCCTACCAAATATAGAAACTGACACTTTAAGTCTAGATTTTTCTTCATCAATTTCCTCAATTAATCCATTAAATGAGGCAAAAGGACCGTCACAAACTTTAACTTTTTCACCAATTTCAAAATTAATACCAGTTTTTTGATTATCTGCGTTTTCAGATACTTGGCCTAATATTCTTTGTATTTCTGAATCAGATATTGGGGTTGGCTTATCCCCTGAGCCTAAAAATCCACTAACTTTTGTTAAATTTTTTATTAAATGATAAATTTGCTTAGTAAGTTCAACTTTAAGTAAAACATAGCCTGGGAAATATTTGCTTTCTTTTTTTGTCCTCTTTCCTTTTTTGACTTGAGTAACTTGATGAGTTGGAACTAAAATTTCACCGATGTTTTCTTCAAGTTTATGTTTTTTAAGCTCTTCTCTTATTGACTCAACAACCTTTTTTTCAAAGCCGGAATATGCCTGTACAATATACCAATTCATAATTTAGAAATTAATAGTTAAAACAAGATTGAGTAAAAATCTTAAAATTTGATCTAAAATTAAAAAAAATATTGCAGCAATTGACGCTAGAGCAAAAACCATTACTGCACCCATCATGGTATCTTTTTTTGTTGGCCAAGTAATTCTAAAAGTTTCTTGCTTAACTTCCTGAATAAATTTAAAAGGATTTTTCATAACTTACTTTATAATTGGCAGGAGCGGAGGGACTCGAACCCACAACCTCCGGTTTTGGAGACCGGCGCTCTACCAATTGAACTACGCTCCTAAGCGTTATTTAATTATTTTAGTTACTACTCCAGCTCCAACTGTTTTACCACCTTCTCTAATTGCAAAATTTAAATTATCATTCATCGCAATAGGGGTAATTAATTTTACAGTGAATTTACCATCATCACCTGGCATTACCATTTCTGTGCCAGACGGTAATGTTACTTCTCCTGTAACATCAGTAGTTCTGAAATAAAACTGAGGTCTATATTTTGTAAAGAAAGGAGTATGTCTTCCACCTTCATCTTTTTTCAAAATATAAGCTTGAGCTTCAAATTCAGTGTGAGGAGTTATTGAACCTGCCTTACAAAGAACTTGTCCTCTTTGTACGTCATCTCTTTCAACGCCTCTTAGAAGAATTCCAACGTTGTCACCAGCTTCACCGCTATCAAGAAGTTTTCTGAACATTTCAACACCAGTACATACTGATTTTTTAGTATCTTTTATACCAACGATTTCTATTTCTTCACCAACTTTAATAACACCTGATTCAATTCTTCCTGTAACAACTGTTCCTCTTCCTGAAATTGAGAAAACGTCCTCAACAGGCATTAAGAATGGTTTATCTTTTGGTCTGTCAGGTTGTGGTATAGTTTCGTCTACTGCTTTCATTAATTCCATGATTGCATCTTTTCCTAATTTAGGATCACCGCCTTCAACAGCCATCAATGCAGAACCTTTAATGATAGGAGTTTTGTCTCCAGGAAATTTATAAGAAGTTAATAATTCTCTTATTTCTTCCTCAACTAAATCAACTAACTCCTGATCTTTTACAGTATCAATCTTATTTAAAAAAACTACGATTGAAGGAACGCCAACTTGTCTAGCTAAAAGAATATGTTCCCTTGTTTGAGGCATAGGACCATCGGCGGCATTAACAACTAAAATTGCTCCATCCATTTGTGCTGCACCTGTAATCATATTTTTAACATAGTCAGCGTGACCTGGACAATCTACGTGAGCGTAATGTCGTTTTTCAGTTTCATATTCAACGTGTGCAGTTGAAATTGTAATTCCTCTCTCTTTTTCCTCAGGAGCTTTATCTATTTGATCATAAGCCACAAAGTTTGCACTAGATGTTCCACCTGCTTCAGATAAAACTTTAGTTATAGCAGCAGTTAAAGTTGTTTTACCATGGTCTACGTGTCCGATTGTACCAATATTACAATGCGGTTTGTTTCGTTGAAACTTTTCTTTTGACATTTTATTTTTTCCTCACTTTATATTTGTTTAACTTTAAATTTTGGAGCGGGTAAAGAGAATCGAACTCTTACATCCAGCTTGGAAGGCTAGCGTTCTACCATTGAACTACACCCGCA
>Ga0233444_10001083_pt1 | contig 32061 bp, 35 predicted proteins | sample SI_124_October20_6_FD_182792 | JGI IMG/M metagenome (GOLD analysis project Ga0233444, IMG submission 182792) | Seawater microbial communities from Saanich Inlet, British Columbia, Canada - SI_124_October2016_10_MG | ecosystem: Environmental > Aquatic > Marine > Inlet | place: Canada: British... | reverse complement strand
CCCATCCGACCTTGTCTGAGACATTGGGCTTTGCAGCTGAGATGGCCGAAGGGAATATTACTGATCTTATGCCGCCTAGAAAAACACTGCATTCTAAATAATTTAGGTTGGGTATCGTGACGATGCAAACCTGTCTCTTCAAGGGAAGTTCAGTCGTTTGTTCAAGCTAAGCGCAGATCAATGAAGTCAAATAACACGGCATTGAAACCGCCGCTCAAATGGGCGGGCGGTAAACGTTGGTTGATTCCAAAATTAAGTAAGGTCTGGTCTAAGCATTCACAACGGCGTTTAGTTGAACCTTTTTGTGGCGGTTTATCTGTTGCGTTAGGGTTACAGCCTGAAAAAGCATTACTAAATGATGTTAATCCGGCATTAATTAATTTTTACCAGCAGTGTCAGCAAGGACTAAAACTCGATATTGCTCTTGAAAATGATGAAGCATTGTATTATCAACATCGGACATTATTTAATACGCTGAACCAACAAGAAATTGAAACACATACAGCCGCCCAATTATTCTATTATTTGAATAGAACAGGGTATAACGGTCTATGTCGCTTTAATCAATCGGGTGGCTATAACGTGCCTTTCGGGCGTTATAAAACAATTAATTATCAGCAAGATTTTTACCATTATCAACAGCAATTGAATCAATGGCAGTTTACTCAGCAAGATTTCGCTGAATTAGCGATCGAGGATGACGATTTTATCTATGCTGATCCACCTTATGACGTGCCATTTAGGCAATATTCTCAGCAAGGATTTAGTTGGGAAGATCAGGAGCGATTAGCTGTTTGGTTGGCTGAACATAAGGGGCCAGTTTTAATTTCAAATCAAGCTACAACGAGGATTAAAAAATTATATAAAGATCTTGGCTTCAAGCTGAGATATATGGATGCCCCTCGGCGTATTAGCTGTAAAGGAAATGGCCGACAAGTTGCGAAAGAAGTATTGGCATCACACGGACTTTGATACAATAGCCGATTATTTTAAAATCACGTTTTCACAGGAACACACAGCACATGTCTGAACATCCATCACAAATAAAAAAAGTCGTCCTTGCCTACTCAGGTGGCCTTGATACCTCTGTTATTTTAAAATGGTTACAAGATGTGTATGACTGCGAAGTAGTGACTTTTACAGCTGATATTGGTCAAGGCGAAGAGGTTGAACCGGCACGTGAGAAAGCCAAAGCATTAGGTATTAAAGAAATTTACGTTGAAGATTTACGCGAAGAGTTTGCCCGCGATTATGTTTTTCCGATGTTTCGTGCCAATGCTATTTATGAAGGTGAGTACTTGTTAGGAACATCAATTGCGAGGCCACTGATTGCAAAGCGTTTAATTGAAATTGCCAAAGAAACTGGTGCTGAAGCGGTTTCACACGGGGCAACAGGAAAAGGTAATGATCAAGTCCGTTTTGAATTAGGTGCGTATGCATTAAACCCCGATATTAAAGTGATTGCTCCTTGGCGTGAATGGGATCTAAACTCTCGTCAAAAATTGCTCGATTATGCTGAAAAACATGGTATTCCAGTTGAGATGAAACGAGGCAAAAAATCGCCTTATTCTATGGATGCAAATCTGCTTCATATCTCATATGAAGGTGATATTTTAGAAGACCCATGGAATGAGCCAGAGGATGATATGTGGCGCTGGACTACATCTCCTGAGATGGCGCCAGAGTCAGCAACCTATGTTGAGTTGACTTATCAACAAGGTGATATTGTCGCGATCAATGGTGAAACGATGTCACCAGCAACTGTGATGGAATACCTGAATAAAGTAGGTGGTGAAAATGGTGTTGGTCGTTTAGACATAGTTGAAAATCGTTATGTTGGAATGAAAGCGAGAGGGTGTTATGAAACTCCAGCAGGTACGATTATGTTGCCTGCACATCGAGCGATTGAGTCTTTGACTTTAGACCGGGAAGTAGCCCATTTGAAAGATGAATTAATGCCGAAATATGCGAGTTTGATTTATAACGGTTATTGGTGGTCTCCTGAGCGCGAAATGCTACAGAAAATGATTGATGCATCACAGAAAACAGTGAACGGTTTAGTTAGAATAAAGCTGTACAAAGGAAATGTAACTGTCGTGGGCCGTTCTTCAGATGAAAATAGCTTGTTTGATGAATCCATCGCTACCTTCGAAGACGATGATGGTGCTTTTAATCAACAAGATGCAGAAGGCTTTATTAAGCTAAATGCATTGAGATTAAGGATAGCAGCTAAAAACCGCTAACCAGGTCAGCTAACGTTTCCATGTTTAAGTTGAGAGAATATGGGACAAGTAGAAGATCATCAAAAGTCAGCGGAGTACATGCGTCTAGCTGTACCTTTAATGACCAAGTACGGCATAGCGATGACACCGCAGAACTATGCGGTTTGGTACGAATATGTCTCAGGTGCAAACATGCAGCTGAGTGAGACGATTGATATCGATCTAGCACAGCACGGTACATTCACCAATCAACGTACGATTGAACTCTATGATCGTTTCTTAGGCCCTGAAAAAGAAGAACTCAACTTGCTAGATCAGCGTGCTGATCTACGGCATTTATTACAAGAAATTCAAAAATTTGCACAAACAGGATCGAGTGCCGCCTCACACTCAACAGAGCAACTTGCTGAAGCCTTAGCAAAAATTCATCCTGATATGTCACGTGACCAAATTCATGTTCTTATCCAAGATGTCATGTTAGAAACCAAACAAGCGATGTCATCTAGCCAACAGCTAACGGATCGCTTAAATGCGGCGATGCTAGACATAGAAGAAATTAAGCTGGATATTGAAGACACTAAAAAAGAAGCGAAAACCGATCGTTTAACGGGACTAGCCAATCGCAAATCATTTGACGAACAAATTCAGTTAACAGTCAGTGAAGCTGAAAAAACGACACAAAACTTATCTATTATCTTTTGCGATCTGGATTTATTTAGAGAGTTAAATGCCAAACATGGCCATTTGCTGGGTGATCAAGTTTTAAAAGTAGTGGCTAATATTATAAAAGCGACAGTTAAAGGCCGCGATTTTGTTGCACGTTATGGTGGTGAAGAGTTCACAATAACGATGATGAATACTTCGCTAGAAGATGCCAAAACCATTGCTGAAACAATACGTAAAGAAATTTCTGCAAAACGAATTCAACGTAAAGACAGTAAAGAACCTTTAGGCCAAATCACTATGTCATTTGGAATAGCAAGCTATTGCAAATCAGAAGGGGCGGATAGTTTCCTCCAACGTGCAGATCGCGCTTTATATCAGTCTAAACGTAATGGGCGTAATACGACTTCGGAAGCACACCCACCGATTATTTAATCTAGCTTAAAACTATCAACCATAAAGACTTCCTCCAATGCTAATTGACCTGAACGTGGGCGGGCATCTTCTTTTTTCTTACCGACAGTAATCATCATCGTGATGATATGGTCATGGGGTAAGTCTATTATTTTGGCCACTTTGTCAAAATCGAAGCCATCCATTGGACAACTGTCATAGCCCATTCCTTTAGCCACTAACATAATGCTCATCGCAGCAATACTAGCTGAGCGAAAACATTCATCTCGCTGTGCTTGGTGATGATTAGTATAGTAATCAGCAATGGCAGGTAAAAGAAAATTTTGAACATCTTGTGGTGCATCGCGCCAGTAACGTTCAGGTTGCTTTTCCCAGGCATTTAAATCAGCACAAAGGACTAACAATAGTGAAGCATCCGTGACTTGTGCTTGTTCCCAACTGGCGGCTTTGATTTGTTGTCTTTTAGCTGTATCAACCACACGAATGAAGCGCCAATGTTGAATATTAAAGGCTGTGGGGGATAAGATGACGTGAGACATTAGTTCTTGTATCTCTGCTTCCGTCATTTCATGATCTGGATCAAAATGTTTCACAGACCGACGACTGACGATCGCTTCTTTAATATTCATAAAATCTCTTTGAATAAGGGCTATAGTTGATCTACTTTAATGTAGATATGTTGCTGTTTTTTGACATGGCTACTGTACTGAGTTGTACCATATTTTCTAATGTCTTTCTTATTGTCAATTTGACCTAATTCAAGCCAAGTTCCAGCTGGCCCAGACAGACTTGTGACAATCTGGCTTCTATTTATAACGCCGCTTTGGTTTGAAAAGGCACTGAAACGTGGATGAATATCGAGGGTGACATTGTGGTTGGGTAAAATGCGGGCAACAGCCTTAAAACCACTATTAATATTTAGGTATTCTGTTTGTGTCTGTACGGCTAAATCACCGTCATTGCGTAATACAAGGAATTGTTCAGATTGGGGGATCTCTTCGCCCATGTCGATAAAAATGGGCTTATTGGCTAGACCTTGAGCTTGGTAATATTGTTCATCATTTTTCGTGTCTTGTGTTGACCAGCGTTGAATTGAAACAGACCCTGATAAATCCCGATCATGCACGTCTATATCAGCAGAAATCTGCTGCTGTTCGACATCTTGTAGTACATCATAGGTTTTTAATACTGTCACGCGTAGCCGTTGGGGTGGCGTATCAAGCTGTTTAATCAAGGTCTTTATTTGTCTTAAATCTGAGGTGTCAGCCTTAACAATAATAAAATCATTAAACGCGCGAGCAGTGGCTTGCTCTGGCAAAAAAGCTTGAATTTCAGGGAGTACTTCAACAGCCAAACGATGGTTAAGCTGAATAGTTTCAATTTTGACATCGGCATAGGCTGAACTACTGAATAAGACTAACAGGGCAAACAGGATGTTTTTCATAAAGTTAACCGCCTTGTCATTGGATCTGGGCTGCCATATTCCCAAATTGTGTTAAATAATTTCTGTAATTGCCTACTTTCTGACACATCATCAAAGCAGACACGATCGTTATACCGCGAGGCAGTCTGGCTATATAGGAAAGCCGCATTATCAATTAATAAAAAGGTTTGTTTCAGTCCTTTATATTTTTCACTACTTATTCTAATGTGAATCGAGCTGGTCAGCTTTTGTGCTAAGGCGATTAGGCGATGTCCTTGAGCAATAGCCTGTTGGCTGTCGTGAACAATAAAGCGAGCTTGCGCTCGCGGAGTACGACGCGAAAAGGCACTGAGGCCAGCCATAACCTCTGCATGATCGAACAGCACATTATCCAATGTTGACCCAAAAAAGCAGATATTGCTTTTTGCCTGCTGAATAAGCTTTAACGCCAATTCACTAGCTTGCTCCCGACCATCGAAATGAAGGGTGGTTTCAGCGGACATTAGCAGTTGCGTGCTTGCTCAGCAGCATTACCAATATAATTGGCTGGCGTAAGTTGACGTAGCTGTACTTTTGCTTCATCAGGCAAATCCAACTCATTAATAAAGGCAGACATAATTTGTTCATTAACCCTTTGACCACGTGTTAAGTCTTTTAGTTTTTCATAAGGGTTTTCAATGCCATAACGCCGCATTACTGTTTGAATAGGTTCAGCTAATACTTCCCAATTAGTATCTAGATCAGCTAGCATGGCTTTAGGGTTGGCCTCTAATTTACTGATGCCTTTTAATGCTGAGCTATAGGCTAAGATAGCGTGTGAAAAGCCGACGCCTAGATTACGTAAGACAGTGGAATCAGTCAGATCACGCTGCCAACGAGAGATAGGTAACTTCATGGCTAAATGATCAAACATAGCATTAGCGATGCCTAAATTACCTTCGGCATTTTCAAAGTCAATCGGGTTTACTTTATGAGGCATCGTAGATGAACCAATTTCACCTTTTACTGTTTTTTGTTTGAAATAACCGATTGAAATATAACTCCAGATATCACGACAAAAATCGAGTAATACGGTGTTAAATCGGATCATAGCTTGGAATAATTCAGCCATATAATCATGCGGTTCAATTTGGGTTGTATATTGGTTCCAACGTAACCCTAAACCAGTGACGAAAGCATGTGCCATCATGGGCCAGTCAACATTAGGATAGGCAGAAAGGTGGGCATTGTAGTTCCCAACAGCACCATTCATTTTACCGAATAATAAAACGGCAGCAACGTGGGTTCTTTGTAACTCAAGGCGTTGAACTACATTGGCAATTTCTTTACCTAAGGTGGTTGGTGAGGCTGGTTGACCATGGGTACGAGACAACATAGGGGTGTCGGCATGATCATGAGCTAATTTACGGAGAGTACCGACAATGGTGTCCATTTGAGGCAAAATTACTTCTTCACGGGCTTGTTTAAGCATAATGCCGTAAGACGTATTGTTTATATCTTCAGAAGTACAGGCAAAGTGAACAAATTCACTGATCTTATTAAGTTCATCATTGGCTTCGAACTTACGTTTAATAAAGTACTCAACCGCTTTAACATCATGGTTAGTTTCACGTTCAATTGCTTTAATTTCTGCGGCATCATCAACGGAGAAATTGAGAATGAGTTTGTTGATAAAATCTTCGGCATCAGCACTCAACTTAGGTACTTCAGCAATGTCAGCATTCGCGCCGAGTAGATGCAACCAGCGCAATTCGACTTCAACCCTAGCTCGTAATAAGCCATATTCGCTAAAGAAAGGGCGTAAGGACTGCGTTTTATCAGCATAACGGCCATCAATAGGGGATATTGCGGTTAAAGGGGACAGCTCCATGAAAACTCCAGTAAATAATCAGCTAAAAACAAGCTGTAAATTATATCAGATCCCTGTTTTTGCTAAGTGAGATTGTGATATTTAAGGTAAAATAGAGTTTTTATTATCTCAACACCGGAGAAAATTGCGTGCTGAAAGCCTATCAAGATGATGTTGAACAACGCGCCCAAGAAGGTTTACCGCCGTTACCGCTAGATGCAGAACAGGTAACAGGCTTAATTGCGCTGCTTAAACAAGCTGAAAATAAAGACAGTAAACAATGTCTTGAATTATTAATTCATCGTGTACCACCCGGTGTAGATCAAGCAGCTTACGTCAAAGCAGGTTTTTTAACAGATATCGCTAAAGGCAATGTGGATTGTGCGTTCATTGATCCTATACATGCAACAGAATTACTAGGCACTATGATGGGCGGCTATAATATAGATGCCTTAATTGCATTACTAGATGTACCACAAACTGCCGATGCTGCAGAAAAAGCATTGTCTAAGACATTACTTATTTATGATGCTTATCACGATGTTGTCGAAAAAGCACAAACTAACGACCACGCGAAACGAGTAGTCGAAGCGTGGGCTAATGCTGATTGGTTTGAAGCTCGTGAGTCATTGGCAGATAAGATTACAGCCACGGTTTTTAAAGTGCCAGGCGAAACCAATACCGATGATTTATCACCGGCAACCGATGCATGGAGCCGACCTGATATCCCACTTCACGCCAAAGCGATGCTGGTCAGTAAAATGCCAGACGGCTTGACGCTAATCGAAACATTAAAGCAGAAAGGCCACCCAATAGCCTATGTTGGTGATGTTGTAGGAACCGGATCATCACGTAAATCAGCGATTAACTCTGTATTGTGGCATATGGGACATGATGTACCTTATGTTCCGAATAAGCGCCAAGGCGGTGTCATCCTCGGTGGGAATATCGCACCTATCTTTTTCAATACGGCTGAAGATTCGGGTGCCTTACCAATAGAATGCGATGTTCAATCGCTTGAAATGGGGGATGTCATTACGATTTATCCTTATGACGGTAAAATCACCAATGAAGCGGGTGATGTTTTATCAACGTTTGAACTTCGCCCGACAACCATTGCTGATGAGGTCAGAGCCGGTGGCCGGATTCCACTTATCATTGGTCGAGGCTTAACGGATAGAGCGCGTGAAACATTAAACTTACCGCCGTCAGAGGTATTTGTCCGTCCTGTAGCGCCAGATGATACTGGGAAAGGCTTTACCTTAGCGCAGAAAATGGTCGGTAAAGCATGTGGTGTTGAAGGTGTTCGTCCGGGAACTTATTGTGAGCCCAAAGTCACCACCGTTGGATCACAAGACACCACCGGTGCCATGACGCGAGATGAATTAAAAGAGTTAGCCTGTTTAGGCTTTTCAGCTGATTTAGTGATGCAATCATTTTGTCACACAGCAGCCTATCCAAAACCGGTTGATATTAAGCTACAGCACGAATTACCAGACTTTATTAGTAATCGTGGTGGCGTGTCATTACGGCCAGGCGATGGTGTGATCCATTCTTGGTTAAACCGTATGATCTTGCCCGATACCGTTGGTACTGGTGGTGATTCACATACCCGTTTTCCAATGGGAATTAGTTTTCCTGCAGGATCTGGCTTAGTTGCCTTTGGGGCGGCATTAGGCGTCATGCCTATCGATATGCCTGAGTCAGTTTTAGTCCGTTTCAAGGGTGAAATGCAACCGGGAATTACATTACGCGATCTGGTTAATGCGATTCCTTATGTGGCAATACAAAAGGGTCTATTGACGGTTGAAAAGAAAGGTAAAAAGAATATTTTCAACGGCCGCGTATTAGAAATTGAAGGCTTACCAGATTTAAAAGTAGAGCAAGCATTTGAATTATCAGATGCATCTGCAGAACGTTCTGCCAATGGCTGTACAGTACATCTAAATAAAGAACCAGTTATTGAGTTTTTAAATTCAAACGTGGCTTTATTAGAATGGATGATCTCAGAAGGCTATGAAGATGCACGCAGTCTTCAACGTCGTATAGATGCGATGAAAGCCTGGTTAGCCAATCCAGAACTACTACAGCCTGATGCAGATGCAGACTATGCGGAAGTGATAGAAATTGATTTAGCAACCATAACAGAGCCGTTAGTGGCATGCCCAAATGATCCCGATGACATTAAACCGTTATCAGAAGTGGCCGGCGCTGAAATAGATGAAGTCTTTATCGGGTCCTGCATGACTAATATTGGACATTATCGGGCCGCAGGTAAAGTATTAGAGGGTCTAGGTAATTTACCTACAAAACTGTGGATTGCACCACCCACTAGGATGGATCAACGGCAGCTCACTGAAGAGGGAATATACAGTACCTTTGGTCGGGTAGGTGCTCGTACCGAAACGCCTGGCTGTTCTCTATGTATGGGTAATCAGGCAAGGGTGGCGGATGGTGCGACAGTCGTATCGACCTCAACGCGAAACTTCCCGAATCGTTTAGGTAATGGCGCGGATGTTTATCTTTCTTCTGCTGAGTTAGCTGCGGTAGTTGCAAGTATGGGTCGTTTACCAACACCAGCGGAATATTTAGAAAAAGTCGCCGGAATAGAACCGATGTCTGATGAAATTTATCGTTATCTCAATTTCCATGAAATTGCTGAATATAGCGCTATTGCAGATTGGGTTGAGATAATAAAATAGGGTTAACAAAAGGCTGTTTCTGACAATAGGAGCGGCCTTTTTTATTGAGTATAGCTTATGACAATACAAGCAATTCCAAATTTAAACCTCGCATTAGCCTTTATCCCCGTCATTCTCGTCGTCATCATATTACATCGCTGGTCGCTTGAAGCAGGGAATGCAGTTTATTCGGTATTTCGCATGTTGTTGCAGTTACTACTAGTTGGCTATGTGTTAGCTACTATTTTTCAAGCAGATAATGCTTGGGTTGTAATGCTGGTATTGCTGATTATGGTATCAGCTGCGAGCTGGATTGCCTTGGGTGCGAGGCAACAACATCGTTTAAGGCTCTATAAACACGCCTTTATGGCCATACTATTAGGGGGCGGGTTCATCCTAGTGTTAGTGACACAAGCGGTGATAGATTTAAACCCCTGGTTTGAACCCGAATATATGATTCCATTAGCAGGTATGATTTTCGCTAATTCAATGAATAGTATCAGTCTTGCGACTGAACGGCTATATGCCGAAACAGCAAGAAACGTACCTTATGAAAAAGCCAAAGCGATTGCTTTTCAGGCCGCGTTTATTCCGGTTGTTAATTCTTTGTTTGCAGTGGGATTAGTGAATTTACCTGGCATGATGACAGGACAAATTTTATCAGGCGTATCACCGATTGTGGCAGCACAGTATCAGATCGTGGTGATGTGCATGATTTTTGGTTCCGCTGGCCTGTCAACAGCCTATTTTTTGGTTTTTTCTAAATCTGTGATAACTCAGACCGAAGGTCATCTGTAATTGCCGTAATCTTCTTTGATTGATAAAGGAACTGCCAGTAGCGGCCACCCTTTTGATTCCAAATAATAGCAGAACGTATTCCCGCCAGTAATAGAGCTCGGATCAAATGAGCATTGCTAGTTTTTTCCAAATGGTGTTCCTCGCCATATACTTGAATAAAGGGGGTGAGGTTACTGATTGTGCGCTTATAGATATCAGCCAAGCGTGCAATGACTTGTGGATGTTCTATATTATCAAAGTACTCAATGTGCTGTGGCAACTGATCAATTTCACGGGTGAGTGAACTCATCATTGAGTCAGCCTTGGATAATTTGCGCTCTAACCTCAATAAATTGACGGCATATTGAATTTGAGTGATTTGATGCTTAGTTTTTGTTTTGACGAGTTGAATATGAAGTTGCTCTAACCCTAAGTCCAAGTGTTCCAAACCGCCATAGACTGTTTCTGTAGAATCAGCTTCCGTTACTAATAAACTATTCAGTAGTGGCAAAATTGCAGCTGGTTCGGCACTGCCTTCATTAGCAATAATATGGACGAGATGGACAGCTTGCATGACGGCGGCGAGGGCAATGGTGCGGTCACGTTCTTGATCAGTGTAGCGAATCATGGATGAAGTCCTGGTGCGTCGGTCCGGACAATAATACCACCGCCTAGGCAATTATCATCTTGATAGAACACGACAGACTGCCCCGGTGTTACAGCACGCTGTTTTTCTTCAAAAGTGACAGTAAGTTCGCCGTTATCATTCACTGAGATCACACAAGCCTGGTCGTGTTGGCGGTAACGTGTCTTAGCAGTTGCCTGGCAGGGAAAGCTAGGCGCTTGGCCTGCAACCCAAGATAACTCTTCAGCGATAAGCGACTGACTATGTAACCAAGGGTGGTCACCTTGTACCACGTAGAGAATTTTGTTTTCCATATCTTTACCAGCAACAAACCAGGGCTCGCCCGTACTGTCTTTACGGCCACCGATACCTAAGCCCTGTCGCTGTCCCAGGGTGTAATACATTAAGCCATTGTGCTGGCCAATAGTTTCACCTTCAGGTGTTCGCATTTCTCCGGGCTGCGCGGGAATATACCGACTCAGGAATTCACGGAAATGGCGTTCTCCGATAAAACAAATGCCCGTACTGTCTTTTTTATCGTGTGTGATGAAGCCAGCTTGCTCAGCAATTCGGCGTACTTCAGGTTTAGGTAGTTCGCCTAAAGGAAATAAGGTACGTGAGAGCTGTGTTTGACCCAAGGTATATAAGAAATAACTTTGGTCTTTATTATGATCTAAACCTTTCAATAAGCAATAAGTGTCGCCTTGCTTTTCAACGCGGGCATAGTGACCAGTTGCAATAAGGTAGCCACCGAGCTGCATGGCATGTTCAAGAAAAGCTTTAAATTTGATTTCGCGATTACATAAGATATCTGGGTTAGGTGTTCGTCCAGCACGGTATTCGTCTAAAAAATGTTTGAACACATGATCCCAATATTCCATTGCAAAGTTGGCTTCATTGAAAGGAATACCTATCGTGTCTGCAACGGACTGGGCATCTTTGCGATCATCTTCAATCGTACATTCACTTTCATCTGCAAAATCGACCCAATTTTTCATAAAGAGGCCTTCGACATCGTGGCCCTGTTGCTGGAGTAATAAAGCAGCGACAGAGGAATCAACACCGCCTGACAGGCCTACGATGACTTTGTTATCTTGAGACATAATTTAATTGTGTAATAAAGAAAGAGGGTAACGTTGACCAGCGAGATAGTCGGTTAGACAATCTGCGACCAATGGACTACGGATATCGGCTAGTCTAGCTTCAAATTCGGTTTGGCTTAGCCACAGCGCTTGATGAATATCAGCATCTAAAGCTTGATGTTCATCATGCTTAACTAAATCACCTGAAAAGCAATATCGAATATAAGTTTCACCTTGCGGCACTTGCCACCGGTAAATGCCAACAAGTGCTTGAGGTTCAAATTGCCACGCCGTTTCTTCTTGGGTTTCTCTAATCACAGCATCAATCAGACTTTCGTTGTTTTCGAGGTGGCCTGCGGGTTGGTTGAGCGTCATTTTGCCGTTGATTATTTCTTCGACGAACAGAAAGCGCTGGTTTTGTTCCACTACGGCGGCGACGGTGGTTCTTGGTGTCCAAATCATCAGACGATTTTACCACGGACGGGACGATCATGGCGCGCCATTTTCCGGGTGCTAAATCTGTTAATGTCCAGTCACCAATAGCAGCCCGGACGAGACGTAGGGTCGGGTGGCCTATCGCCGCAGTCATACGTCGGACTTGCCGATTTCTACCTTCGGTTATTTTCAGTTCAATCCATTGTGTCGGAATGGCTTTACGCTCACGTATGGCGGGGACACGTTCCCATAAAGTGGGAGGAGAGATTAACCGTACTTCAGCAGGTTGCGTTAAACCATCTTTGAGTTGCAGCCCTTGGCGTAATTGGCCCAATGATTGTTCATTAGGAATATGCTCAACTTGCACCCAATAAGTTTTAGCTAACTTGTGTTTAGGATCACTAATTTTGTGCTGTAAAGGGCCTGAGTCAGTCAGTAATAAAAGACCTTCACTATCACGATCTAGACGACCTGCAGGGTAAACACCATCAAGAGTAATAAAATCTTTTAATGTTTGCCTGCCTTCACCATCAGTAAACTGACTGAGTACATCATAGGGTTTATTAAATAAAATTAGTTGCGGCATGAGTTTCAGGTGTAATAGCAGGTACAGGTTATGATAAAATATCGCATTTTTATAAGCCACATGTGTTCCGAGATGGCTTTCGAAAAAACCAGAGTACCAGAAAATAGCGCTATAATCGGCGAAAATACTGAATGGTCGGTGCCCAATCTCGAAGCTGTAGTGATGCTACTGCGGCCATTATCCAAATAAAATGTAAGGAATAAAAATGAAAGTCGCACAAAACGCAGTCGTAGTGATTGATTACACATTGAAAGACAATGCCGGTGAAGTTATTGATAGTTCAGAAGGTGCTGGGCCGTTAGCTTACTTGCATGGTGCTGGCAATATCGTAGAAGGGCTTGAAGAAGCATTAGAAGGCAAAGAAGCTGGCGCAGACGTACAGGCAAGTATTGAACCCGCGAAAGCCTATGGCGAGCGTCATGAAGACATGAAACAAGAAGTGCCTAAAGAGCTTTTTGGTGGTGTCGAAAACATTGAGGCCGGTATGCAGTTTCAATCTGAAACCGATCAGGGGCCTGTTTTAGTCACGGTTGTAGAAGTAACAGATGAAATAGTGACAGTGGATGGTAACCACCCATTAGCGGGCGTTCATTTAAACTTTGATGTCACAATTCGTGAAGTACGCGAAGCAACGGCAGAAGAGCTAGAGCATGGACATGTCCATGGCGAAGGCGGACATCAGCACTAAGGCTGATAGATAACTTGCAAAAAGGGCAGGCTAACGCCTGCCTTTTAGATCATACCTAGTCAACACAGAAAAAATATGCCAACACATAAAGTACTCAATACTGAATTTGCGATTCAAGATCAATTACATTTCGAAACAAATGCCTCAGGCATTGTGATGGCTGTGATTGAGAATCAATATGCAAAAATGGTTATTTCAACCTATGGTGCACATATTGTGTCTTATTTACCGAAAGATGAAACAGAAGATGTTTTCTATTTAAGTGAGTTGGCTGTTTTTGGTGAAGGTAAAGCAATACGTGGCGGAATACCCATCTGCTGGCCATGGTTTGCTGATGATAAGTCAGGGTATGGAAGACCAGCCCATGGCTTTGCGCGCAATGTACAGTGGGTAGTTTTAGCAACAGGCGAAGAGGCGAATGGAGATACGACTATTCAGCTTGGTTTGAATCACACCGATAATAGCTTAGCAGTTTGGCCCCACCCATTTGAATTAGTGTTGGATATTGTTGTTGGAGAGGCCTTAACGATAAAATTAACAACGAAGAACATCAGCAAAAAGCCCGTTACAATAAATCAAGCCTTTCATACCTATTTTAATGTGAGTGATATTGAAGAAATTGAGATTCAAGGACTTGATAATGTCGCGTATTTGAATAAATTGACGGCTTTTTCAGCGTGCAAGCAACACGGAAACATCACTGTTCAGGGTGAAATTGATCGCGTTTATACTGATGTGCCAAAAACAATAACCTTGTGTGATAAAAACTATGGCAGAGATATTGTTATTAGTGGGCAGGGCAGTAATACAACCGTTGTCTGGAACCCCGGCCCTGAGACAATAAAACCGTTCAAGGATTTACCTAATAGCGATTACCAATCATTTATTTGCATAGAAACAGCCAATGCACTGCATGATATTGTTACTTTAGCGGAAGGTGAAAGTCATAGCCTCACAGCAAACTATCAGGTTAATAAACAACAAGTCTAGCTCGGTGATTGCCAGTCTTGCCGTAACTGGGGCCGGTTAATATATAACCATTGCAAAGCGATGATGGGAATAGCTGACAAGATCTTCCCATCGAGTAATAGCTGATAAGCCGCATCAAACTTCATCGCAGTTACCGAAATATCTTCATCCTCAGAGTCTAGGCCATGTACACCGCCAACATCACGCGTATCAATTTTACCGCAAAAAAGAGTGAGTAATTCTGAAGTGCCACCGGGCGAGGTGAAAAACTCATTGATTTTTATCAAAGTCTCAATCTCACAGTTGGCTTCTTCCATCGACTCACGGTAAGCGACCGCTTCAGCTGTTTCACCTTTCTCTATAGCACCCGCGACGATTTCTAAAAGCCAAGCTTGTTCGGCTGGTAATTGAATGGCACCCATACGGAACTGTTCTATTAAAACAACTTCATCTCGGTCAGGATCATAAAGTAAAACGGCAACACAATTGCCACGGTGGAAGACTTCTCGCGTAATGGTTTGACTCCATCCCCCTTTGTATAAAGTATGCTTAAGATCAAATTGTTTGACGCTAAAAAAACCTTTAAAAGGGGTTGTCTCGCTTACGATCTCGAACTTTTTGTTGGTCATTAATTTAACCTATGAAGAAAGTGGGTTACTCAGATACTATCGCTTTATTTTGTTTAGGCTTAAAAGCATTATCAGTATTAATGCCTGATAAGCGCCGTAGACTGGCGGAAAAGATGGTGCCATCCTTTTCAATATGTTCGAGCATAACAGGCAAATAGTTTAAGGCTGGTGCACACCATAATGTTGTTTTTCGATCTTTTGGGCGACTACGTTCGCGTGTGAGCTTAATGGTCTCTATATCCCCTAAAGGCGTGGAGATGGTTTCACGACTCACCTCTGTAATTTTATACTGTTTTATTTTGCCACCGTCGGCAATACGATAATTGAACTGGTGTTGGGCTTTAGCTAAATCTGTCATGAGAGCAAGTTGATAGACTAGTTTATCTAAAGTCCCGGCTTCTATAGCGAGAGACCAAGGTTGTTTTTTATCATCAATTTGAAGTTGTTTCTCAGACCAATCGAAATCCAGTGCCATGGTTTTATCTTTTTTTCCACCAGTACGGGTATAGCGATACTGTAGCGGTGCAATCAGGTCGTTATCACTTTTATGCCATAAACTTGTTTCGACTATTTTTTCAGGCTTAAACAAGGCAAAGACACCTTTGGCTTGTGTTTTAGATTTAAATAGGCGTTTACCATCAGCTTGCGTCACGAGGCTACGTTTTAATTCACCCGCTTGAATACCATTGAGACGAATAAGGTAGTTGGCAGAGAAGTCAGGCAAGTCTTGTGCAAATAGCGCTGAAGAAAACAGCAAAAATAAGCATATGGGAAGACATCTGTTCATAAGCTTATAACGACTAAAAGGCCCGATCCTCAATAATCTTTTTAATGGCATTGGGATATAACTGATGTTCTTGTGCCAAAACCCGTTTAGCTAATGTAGTGGCATCATCATCAGCTAGAACAGGGACTCTAGCCTGTAAGACAATAGGGCCATCATCAAGTTCAGCAGTGACAAAGTGGACAGTTGCACCATGTTCAGCTTCTTTGGCCTCAAGAGCACGTTGATGGGTATTGAGCCCTTTAAATTTGGGTAATAAAGAGGGGTGAATATTAATCAGTTTTCCATTGAAGTGTGCAACGAAATCAGGAGTTAAAATACGCATAAAACCAGCTAAAATAACCAGGTCAGGTTTAAAACGGTCTATGGTATTAGCCAAAGCGCGATCAAAGGTATCACGGGAGTCAAACTCAGTGTGGTCGACAACGTCAGTAACAATGCCCTGAGCCGCCGCAGCGGATAAGCCCGCGGCATCGGGTCGATTACTTATGACAGCAACGATATCGGCATTCAACCGATTAGCCATGATCGCATCCAAAATTGATACCATGTTACTGCCACGACCAGAAATCAGGATAACGAGCTTAGCGGGCGTGTAGCTTGTCATCATAATTATTTAATTAAGACTTGTGGGTCAGCACTGTCGGAGTGAACGATGCGTCCTATCCGCATTGCAGTTTCGCCAGATTCTTTTAATAAGATCAAGGTTTGTTCGACATCATCTTCTGCAACACAAACGACCATCCCGATACCATTATTAAAGGTACGGTACATTTCTTCATCGATGATATTGCCTTGCTCTTGCAACCAATCAAAGATAATCGGACGTTGCCAGCTATCGGCTTCAATTACAGCATCAACATTATCAGGCAGAACGCGAGGAATATTTTCTAATAAGCCACCACCTGTGATATGCGATAGCGCATGAATATTTATCTTTTCATGTAGAGATAACAATGATTTAACATAAATTTTGGTCGGTGCTAATAACAATTCACCAAGCGTCTTGTCGCCTAAAGGGGTGGATAATGTTTGGCCACTGCGTTCTAACACTTTACGAATAAGTGAGTAACCATTTGAATGTGGGCCAGAAGAGGCGAGACCAATAAGAACGTCACCAGCTTGTACCTGACTACCATCAATCACATTGTCTTTTTCAACGACACCGACACAAAAGCCAGCAAGGTCATAATCACCATCTTCATACATGCTTGGCATTTCTGCTGTTTCACCGCCAACCAATGCGGCACCTGCCAATAAACAGCCATCGGCAATGCCAGATACAACGGATGTGGCGACATCTAAATCAAGCTGGCTAGTGGCGTAATAATCTAAAAAGAAAAGAGGCTCAGCGCCTAAGACAATAATGTCATTCACACACATTGCGACTAAATCAATCCCAATCGTGTCATGAATACCAGATTCAATAGCCAAACGTAATTTTGTGCCAACGCCATCAGTACCAGAGACTAAGATAGGTTTTTTATAACGGTCAACTGGCAATTCAAATAAGCCACCAAAGCCGCCTAATCCTGCCATGACACCAGGGCGGCGCGTTTTAGCTGCGAAAGGTTTGATACGGTCGACTAAGGCATTTCCAGCCTCAATATCGACACCAGCATCACGGTAGCTAAGAGATGAAGAATCCGAGTCGGTGGCTTTGGTCATTGACAGTTCCTGAAGAAAAAAAGTGGCATGCGCGCCTATAAAAACAGCGTGATAGAATACCATAATGTCCAGATTATTTTTTGTGCTAATTTCCTTAATGTGCACACCTACCTTCGCAATAGCGATGGTAGACCTGTATCAAGCTAGCACGCCTATCGAGAGTCAAAATGACCAAGAGAGGGAGCGGGCGACGCTTAAAATATTACAGCAGGTCTTATTAAAGGTAGTAGGAAATCAAACAGCATTAGCGAATAAAGATTTAACCCCCTTATTAGCACAGGCGGATCAGTTTGTAGAACAATATGCTTATGAGCGCGATGTTACAAATGCGAATTCAGTTCAGCAATTACGGCTAATCTTTAATGAACAAGCGCTAAACCAGGCAATTTCAGCAATGGGTTTACCCATCTGGAAAAAGTCGCGGCCGGAAATGATTGTTTGGTTAATAGTCAATGAGTCCGGTAAACAAAAAATATTTGGCGTAGAAGATGAAAGAAGGCCACTTTATAAAGGCATTAAGCTATCAGCACAAGAACGGGGGTTGTCCCTGTTTTTGCCTTTGATGGATCTGCAAGACCAACATCAACTTCGGTTTGCTCAGGCCGGAGAAAAAATGACTAAAGATAATGCTTTCATGCAGGCGTCGCAACGCTATGGTGCTGACTTGGTCATCTTAGCAAAGGTTATCGAAAACCAGGGAGAAATATCAGTCGACTGGGAATGGGTAGAAGGGGAGCATCATCAAGCGCTCAAAACGCAGGGGACAATGAGGGTCGCGATGACAGCAGGTGTGAATCAGATAGCTGATCAGCTAGCAAAGCAATACGCGGTTGTGGATCAACAAGGTTCGAAACGAGATTATAAGTTGGCTGTTCAGGATATTAATGACTTTACCGATTATTCAAGAGTCCAATCATATCTCAACAGTTTAAAAGTCGTGTCAGAAGTTAATGTTGTCAGCTTAAGAGACAAACAACTAGATTTAAGGGTACGATTAGCATCTGGCCTCGTCATTTTTAACCACGTAGTAAAAAAGGATGGCCTATTAATAGAAGCGCCCAAAGAGGCGGATTCAGACACACTTTATTATCGGTTGCGCCCTTGACTAGAAAAGACATCCCGAATTTAATTTCCATCATCCGTATTTTACTGATCTTCCCCGTTATTTTAGCGTTATTGGACCATCAGTTTGGTCTGGCCATGGTGTTATTTGCCATAGCGGGTATATCTGATGCGTTAGATGGTTTCTTAGCCAAGCACTATCATTGGGAATCTCGCCTAGGCTCGATTCTTGATCCCTTAGCAGACAAACTATTATTGGTTGCGAGCTTTGCGACGTTGACCTGGTTAAATTTTTTACCTAACTGGTTACTATGGCTAGTATTGGGCCGCGATATTATGATCATAACAGGCGCACTGGCTTATCATGCTCTGTTTGGACAATATAAGTTGTTGCCATTATGGAGCAGTAAAATAAATACCTTATTACAAATCTTATTGGTGTTTGCGGTTATAGTGCAGCATTATGCTGACCTAGCAATTCAAGATTGGGTAGAAACGGGTATTTCATTAGTCATTATCAGCGTTATCATTAGTGGCGCAGAATACATAATAGTGTGGGGAAGGCGAGCATGGCAGCAACACCAGAACAATTAGTCACTGACGCGCATAAGCTCTTTCTTATTGTCGCGACGCTGGCCTTCGGCTGGGTTTTCTATTTGTTAGCACCGGTGCTTATGCCATTCTTCATGGCCGCATTATTTGCATATCTAGGTGACCCCATTGTGGACAGATTAGAAGAGCGGAAATTATCAAGAACGCTTTCTGTATCGATTGTTTTTGCCGTGTTATTAACAGTGGGTTTGTTGCTGTTTCTAGTCTTAATACCATTACTGACAGCCCAAGTAGGAGCGCTTTTTAAACGTTTGCCAGAGTACTTAGGGTTATTCCAATCAACGACGATTCCTTGGTTAGCATCACTGGGCTTTCCAGTCGAAATATTTGATGTCAGTAGTATTAAACAAAACCTGATTGATTATTGGGCCAGCGTTGGTCAAGTAGCTGGCAGCGTGTTCGGCTATATGACAAGTTCCGGGCTCGCAATCTTGCAGTGGTTAACAAATCTTGTCTTAGTCCCCGTATTAACTTTCTACCTGCTGAGAGATTGGGATGATATCGTTGCTCGTTTCAGAGCTTTATTGCCCCGCCGTTATGCAAAGCAAGTTATTGCTTTATCCCTAGAGTGTGACGATATGCTGGCGGCATTTATCCGTGGCCAATTAATGGTCATGTTCGCATTAGCAATTATCTATACGATCGGGCTTAGTCTTGTGGGGCTAGAGCTAGCACTTCTACTCGGCGTTATTGCAGGGATAGTCAGTTTTGTACCTTATCTAGGGCTAATCGTTGGCATAGGCTTGTCTGGCGTGGCTGCTTTCTTTCAATTTCATGAATGGCTACCTGTCATTATGGTTGTCAGTGTTTTTGGTTTTGCACAGTTAATAGAAGGGATGGTATTGACGCCCCGGTTTGTTGGCGAACGCATTGGATTACATCCCGTTGCCGTTTTATTCGCCGTACTGGCTGGAGCACAATTATTTGGTTTTATTGGTGTCCTGCTGGCATTACCAGTTGCAGCTGTCGTGATGGTTTTGTTACGCCATACTCATAAGCGTTACCTTGACAGTGAACTTTATTCGACAGATCAAGAACAAGGATGACTTTATCTGCGACACAAATGCCATTGCGGTTGAATCCGCAAGTGCTGTATCAAATAGCAAACTTTCACTTTAGCGAGCAAGAGTTAGCCGAGGTAGTCTCTTCATTCTGTCAACAGAAGGAACCCCGTTTTCTCTATTTATGGGGAGGGGCATCATCAGGTAAAACTCATTTATCATTAGCCATTGCAGAACAAGCACAAGCCAGCCAAAAGAAGACGTTATATTTACCGCTAGCAGAGTTAGTCAAAACAGCGTCACCAGAAGTGTTGCAGTCGTTAGAGAGCTTAAATTTAGTGTGCTTAGATGAGTTAGAGGCTGTTGCTGGCAACCAAGAGTGGGAAGAAGCGTTATTTCACTGCTTTAATCGATTGCAAGACTCAGGCTGCCAACTTTTAGTCGCATCACTGAATAACCCGGCAACATTGAAAATACAGTTGGCAGATTTAAGGTCACGGTTAGCGACGGGCCTGGTTTATCAACTCGAGAGCTTAAACGACAGTGAAAAACAACAAGTAATGATCGTCCAGTCACGTGCACGCGGATTGGAAATGCCACCTGAAGTCGCACAATATCTATTGAGACAACATAGCCGAGATTTGAATGAGTTGATGCATTTCCTCCATGCCTTGGACAAAGCTTCATTGGCGGCACAACGTCGCCTTACAGTCCCATTTGTTCGCCAAGTGTTGCATTATGGCAAAAACTGAACTGACTATCGTGATGCCTGGAATGGCTGCGATTTTAAGTCAGGAAATTAACAGAAACACCATCCCTCCCTATCTGACGAAATTGATTAGTAAAGCGACCAAGGTTGAGATGGTTGAAGGTGTAAGTCGAAGTTTATTTAACCATTTCAGTGAGAGTCCACTGACAAGTAGTGATTTGCCTATTTGCGATGTGGTGCCGACAAAAGGGGTGATAATAAAAGCGGATCCCTGTTACTTGCATGCTGATAGAGATCGATTATTACTGTTTGCAAAAGGCATTACATTGACCGAGCAAGAGAGCAGAGAGTTGATCGGTGAAATTCAACCGTTATTGTCAGAGATAGGTGAGCTTAAGTTAATTAACGCAAGTAGTTGGCAGCTTGAATTAAATCACGTACCGGATATTCAATTTAGTGCCTTAGAAGAAGTGGAAGGCAAAGGCGTTGATGCTTACCTGCCGGTTGGAAAAGATCGCCGACAGTGGCTGAGCCTGTGGAATGAGGTACAAATGCAGCTTTATAACGCTGATTTAAACCAACATAGGATGGCCAGTCAGCAGCTACCGATTAACAGTGTTTGGTTTTGGGGGATGGGCAATTTCGTTCCTACTCAAGCAGTATGGAATACGGTGTCAGGACAATCGGAGTTATTAACGCAATTAGTGGGTACAAATCCATCTGCCAATTACCGAGTTGAACCGCCGGAAGCTTGGCCGAATGGCAAAAATCTCTGGCTACTGAAAGAAGTGGATACCGAATCAGATTGGCAAGCAACGCTACAAGATTTAGATCGAACTGTTTTTGGTCCACTTTGGCAACAGTTATCAAAAGTCGCTATTGATAAAGTCATATTGCAAATACCACAATTTGCTGAGTATCACATCACGCCTTATAGCCGCTGGCGGTTCTGGCGATGAGAGGCAATGATATAACGGAAAGATCTCACTCTGGGTGGCAAGCATTACCGGATACGTGGCCGATGGCAATTCGTAAAATATTAGCTGCTCGGGGTATTAAGGATGAACAAGATTTACGCTATCCCTTAGCGGATTTACCTGAGCCTCAACAACTATTAGGTATGGATGACGCGGTCAGTTTGTTAATACAAGCGTTAACTGAAAACTGGCGCATCATGATAGTGGCCGATTTTGATACCGACGGCGCGACAAGTTGTGCTGTCGCGATCAGAGGCTTAAAAGCAATGGGCGTCAGCGATATTGATTACATTGTGCCTAACCGTTTCGTTCATGGTTATGGCTTAACACCAGCCTTATTGGACGAAATAGCAGCTGAGGGACAACCAGATTTATTAATTACGGTTGATAATGGTATATCGAGTCATGCCGGGGTGACTGCAGCGCAGCAGCGGGGCATGAAGGTATTAGTGACCGACCACCATTTGCCTGGAGAGACTTTACCGACAGCAGATGCGATTATTAATCCAAATCAGGCAGGTGATAGTTTCCCGAGTAAACATCTGGCTGGCGTGGGGGTTTGTTTCTATTTACTTTTGGGCCTGCGCCAAAGACTAAGACAATTAGGTTGGTTCGAACAGCAAGCAATAACAGAACCTAATTTGATGCGGTTAACCGGCTTGGTCGCGTTGGGTACGGTTGCGGATGTGGTGAAGCTTGATCGTCTAAACCGGACATGGGTGTCATTGGGCATAGCGAGAATGAGAGCCGGACAATGCGCTGAGGGGATTAAAGCATTAATGTCAGTGTCAGGGAGAGAGTTATCACAATGTGTGAGCAGTGATATGGGGTTTGCTGTTGGGCCAAGATTAAATGCTGCCGGGCGTTTAGATAATATGGGGGTGGGGATTGAAGCATTACTTACCGATGATGCAACTGTTGCGCTGTCTTTAGCGACACAATTAGATCAGATTAATAAGCAACGGCGGGAAGTTGAACAAACCATGCAAGATGATGCGTTGGTGCAATTGGAGAACATGGTCCTCGACAACAAAGAGGTCCCTTTAGCATATTGCCTCTATGATGCGGCATGGCACCAAGGTGTTGTTGGTTTATTAGCTTCTCGAATTAAAGAAAAGCAACATCGTCCAGTGATTGCATTTGCTCCCAGTAGTGAAACAGAGATAAAAGGGTCAGCACGCTCAATTCCAGGCATACATATTAGAGATGTATTAGCATTGGTAGCGAGTAAAGGCCCTGACATATTAAGTCATTTTGGTGGCCATGCTATGGCAGCAGGCGTGACGATTGCTAAAACAAATTTAGCGGAGTTCCACCGTCTATTTTTAATTGCGATGGAAGAGCAGGTGGATCCAGAGAATTTAAATAAACAGCGTTTATCAGATGGTGAGTTAAGTGAACAAGAAATGACCACGGCATTGGCCGAACAACTGCCGCATATTGCGCCTTGGGGGCAAGGTTTCCCTGAACCACATTTTCACGGCGTCTTTCATATCGAAACGGTAAAATTAGTAGGGCAATTGCAAAACCACCTCAGACTGACATGTCGCTTAGCAGACAAGCGCACTGTTACGGCGATGGCTTTTGGACAAGGTCAGCCAGACTGGTTACAAGCCGGGCAAAAAGCATTATTACGTTACCGACTCAACATCAATGAGTATAGAGATGTACGACAATTACAATTGTTAGTGGAAGAAGTATTACCTCTTAACGACGCTCAAATCGCCTAGTTTGGTTCAAGAACTATTCAATAGCATTGAGCAATCAATGCCTGACTTTAAAACGCGTCCTCAGCAGACGCAGATGAGCGAGTTTATTGCTGCGCGTCTAAAACAAGTCAGGTATCAAAGAATGGCCGTGGTCGAGGCGCCAACGGGTGTTGGAAAAACCTTAGCGTACTTAGCAGGTGCTATTGACATTGCGTTAGAGCAAAAAAAGACCTTAGTCATCAGTACGGCAACGGTTAATTTACAACAACAATTACTTCAAAAAGATTTGCCGCAATTTCGTGATGCGACAGGTTTAACCTTGCGCTTCGTACAAGCAAAAGGCCGCCGGCGCTATTTGTGCCCAAGTAAGTTAGCAACAGTTAGGTTAGGTAAAATTCAGCAAGAGCTAACCCTTGATCCTGACACTAAATATAAGCAGGCAAAACTACAACATAAAGCGGAACAACTAGACAAACAGTGGCAACAGGGAAAATGGGACGGTGATCGTGATAGCTATAGTGGGAGCATTGCAGCTGATTTATGGCATCAAATTTCAACTGATTCTGAAGGTTGTGCAGGTAAAAATTGTTCGCAATATGCTGTCTGTCCCTATTACAAAGTGCGTAAGGAAATGGTGGCAGCCAACGTTATTGTGGCTAACCATGATTTAGTATTAAGCGATGCCGATTTGGGCGGTGGATTGGTATTACCTAACCCAGAAGAAGTGTTGTTTGTATTTGATGAAGCGCATAACTTGCCTCAAAAAGCCCTAGACCATGCAGCTAAGGCATTAAACTTTGCACAGTTATACCAAACCACCGAAACAGCAGATAGCGTCTTAAAAAGGATACCAAAGGCGCTTGCATTTAGGCAGCATGACTTTGGTTATATGTTGTCCGAACTCCGACGTGATTTACCGAGTGTCATCACGATTTTACAACAAATGGAAACGCTATTAGAAAGTGATGACTTAGCGAAAGAAGTCATCTCTGGCCGGTTAAAGGATCCAAGGATTTACTGGCAGAGCCCATTAGTGTCAGGGTTAGTTTTGCCTTGTCAGAACTTACTGCAACGGGCAAATTCAATATATAAACATTATGTTGTTTTTGGTAAGTGGATAAAAGATGGTTTAGAAACTAAAGAAGTGCCGAATGCGGTAGGGGAGACTTTATTACCGCAAGTGGGTACTGTTCAGAATATTTTTGGTTATGTCATCGATTTCATGGGCTTGTTTTTAGACGAAGACGTTGTAGGCAAGCCGCCTAATGTACGGTGGTTATCTTACGAACAGTTTGCAAAAACAAATACCTTAGTCGTGCATGCTGGGCCAATGACAGCAGCTTATTTCTTAGAGAAGAGTCTGTGGAATAGGGCGTTTGGTGTTGTATTGACCTCAGCAACTTTGAGGGGGATGGGTTTATTTAGCCGGTTTAGAACTGATTGCGGTTTAAGGCGTTTTGGAGAATCATATTTTTTAGCTGTGCAATCACCGTTCGACTATCAACAACAAGCGACATTGTCTCTACCAAATATGACATCGCTTCCTAATGAAAACAACGATCTTTGGCAGCAAGAAGTCAGTGAGAAGTTAGTCAGTGTTATTAATAGCGCTGAAGCAACACTCGTCTTATTCACATCTAAACGCGTTATGGATTTTGTCTACCAGCAATTAAAAATGCATTTTGGAGAATTAATCTTATTGCAAGGAGATAGTTTGTCACCTAAGAATATGGTGCTAGAACATATTCGGCGTATCGAGTTGGGTGAGGGGAGTATTATTTTTGGTATGGATCGTTTTGCAGAAGGCATCGATTTACCGGGAGACTTATGTAGTCATGTTGTTATTACTAAATTGCCATTTCCCGTGTTCACTCGTCCGATAGAGCAAGCAAAACAGGAATGGGTGTTACGGAGTGGTGGACAGCCGTTTATCGCTTTATCTTTGCCAGCAGTGAGTATGAAATTGATTCAAGCTTGTGGTCGTTTATTACGCAAAGAAACCGACTCAGGCAGGATAACGATTTTAGACAGACGTTTATTGACTAAGGGTTATGGCAAACAGTTATTAGCGCATTTACCCAATTATCGTTTAATAGAAGATTAAAATAACAGGCAAAAAAAAGCCCTATTTTGTTATAGGGCTTTTTTTTGAATCAAGAGGACTTAGTCTTCGCGACTAGTGACTTCTAACAAATGGTATCCAAACTGAGTCTGTACTGGGCCTTGCACGGTATTGAGGGGTGCAGAAAAAACGACTTTGTCGAACTCAGGAACCATCATGCCTGGACCAAAAGAGCCTAAGTCACCACCTTGTGCACTTGATGGGCAAGATGAGTTGTCTTTTGCAACAGCCGCAAAATCAGCACCTTCTTCAATTTCTTTTTTCAGTTCTAAACAGATTTCTTCGCTATCGACTAAAATATGTCTTGCTGTTGCTTCGGCCATGGTCTTGATTCCTAAATTGATAAAGATAAATGACTATTATACCAACTCTATTTATTTTCTGGAATCTAGGATTTTTTTCGTCATAATCGTATCTGATAAAACAGACTTCACTTTCTTTATTTAACTTGCAGGTCTTTAAATGTATGCAAAACCTTAATCTCGATTTTTCTAAGTCATTAGTAATTGATACTGAAAAAATGGATTGGATTGATAGTCCAGCCAAAGGCGTCATGAGAAAGCCGCTAGCGCGAGCTGAAGAGGAAAGAGGTCACGCCACAAGTATTGTTCGTTACGAAGCAGGTGCGAAATTTAATCGACATCTTCATCCTTTAGGCGAAGAAATATTTGTATTATCTGGTGTGTTTTCAGACGAGAATGGTGATTATGGCGCAGGCAGCTATATCCGCAACCCATCGGGGACTGGGCATGCGCCTTTCAGTAAGCAGGGTTGCATTTTATTTGTAAAATTACATCAATTCGCAAACAAAGATGACAAACAATTTGTTTTGAATAGCAATTGTGATGAATGGCAAGGAGAAAAGGGGGCACAGCAGCGTCTGCAGTTACATCAATACGGCAATGAGCAAGTCATGCTATTGAAGGCTGTATCTGGAGATGTGATTTCAATTCCTGAACATACTGGTGGTGAAGAAATAGTCATCTTATCTGGCGAATTGAAAGACGAGCTAGGGGACTACCCAACAGGCACTTGGCTACGCAGGCCAAATAGTCATGAATTGACTGCAGTAGTTGATAGCCTGATTTGGTTGAAAATAGGCCACTTTAATGCCTAAATCTATGTTTTGAGGCGCCGGACAGTTAGGAAGTAATAACGCCCAACAATCACACACGAAATACCGCCTAAAATAAGCATACTGGCAACAATAAGGCGTGTTGATAAGTGTTCAGATAAAAATAATACGCCACCCATAGCCGTTATCACCGGGACTAAGAGTTGTACGACAGCAGCTTGCGTAGACGTGAGGTCACGCAAGGCACGATACCAAATAATGTATCCAATAGCTGAGGTAACACCACCAGATAAAATGGCTAAGAAAATACCTTGGCTTGTGTAATGTGAATTTTCAAAAGTCATCAAGGTCAAAAGGCCAACAAAGGGGAGTGTACGTAAAAAATTATAAGCTGTATCCATCAAAGCCTGCGAAGATTGTTGCCCTTTTAAACTATAGATTGCCCAAGCGATACCGGATAACACCATTAAGAGTACTCCTAATAAAGGAGGAGCACTGAGTCCAGGGAAAACGAGATATACAAAGCCAAGAAAGGCGATTAATAGGCCGAACCATTCTGCAAAATGAAGCTGGTTTCCTGATAACGAAGATAGGGTAATCATCGAAATTTGAACAACCCCGAATAAGATTAGTGCCCCCATGGCTGCACCTAATAAGGTATATGCAAATGAAAAAGTGCAGGCATAAGTAAAAAGCATAAAACCCGCTAACCAACTGCCTTTGGAGCGTTCTGAGTGGGCTTGTCGATGTAGACTAATTATCAATAAGAGAACAATGGCACCAGAAGCCAATCTCAGGCTGGTAAAACTACCGGCATCAATAGCATCATGTTCTAAAGCATAACGGCATAACACAGAGTTTGCGGCAAAAGCGATTAATGCTAATAAGGTAAAACTAACAGTTTTAAATAACAAAGTGGATGAACGGTGTATTAGAGAAGTCAAAATCGTGAGGTTAGCTGATAGTCAGTAAGGTTTCTAAAAACTGGATCTTGTCACCTGCGATGATTTTTTTACGTTTTCTAGTTTCAGTTTCACCGTTGACTGAGACTAAGCCATCAGCGATGGCTTGTTTAGCTTGAGCACCACTGGCAACAAGGCCCTCAAACTTTAGAATTTTATACAGTTCAGTCGGGCTTTGTGTGAGTTCAACAATAACAGCATCATTTGACATAGATAAGGCCCAAATTGAATCATGCAGTGCTAACTGCTTGACGGTAAAAGAAGATTGCTTAATTATAGTGTGCATTTTATAACAACATGGCTGGTAAAGCACTGATGAGTTCAGATAAAAATAAACGCTTAGATAATATCGTCGCCCAAGCGAAGAAGTATCAAGCAGAACGAGAACATACTTATCGTGAGCGTGCACTCAAACTTTATCCGTGGATTTGTGGCCGTTGTTCGCGTGAATTTACCCATACCAACTTGCCAGAGCTAACAGTACATCACCGTGATCATAATCATGATAACAATCCGGCTGACGGCAGTAACTGGGAATTACTCTGTATTTATTGCCATGATAATGAACATTCACGTTATATCGAGCAGGTAAGATACGGAGGCAGCGTTGATGATAGCCAAGAAAAAGCAACCCATAACCCATTTGCCGATCTTGCAAGCTTATTAAAAAAATAAATCTTTTAGTCGTTTTTCAAGGCGTCTACCTTAAAAACGTGAACGACTGCACAGTTATAATGATTTGATCTTATAGACTAGCTAAGATGAAAGAAACCGGAGTATGCCAATGAAAATATTGGTTAACCTAATCCAACTTGCGATAATTACTGCGATTATATTACCGGTGTTATATATCTGGGAAACAGATAAAGTCGATAAGTTTTGTAAGAAAATCGAGCCTGGAATAACACAAGAAAAATACCTCGACTTAGTAGAACAGCATAATGTTAAATTAACTGAAGTCGTCGGTGATGGCATACTTGGTGGCCACTGGCATGCGACAGTGAAAACACATTTGCCATTACTACAATATCACTGTCAGACCAAAGGCGTGAGCAAGTTGGTCGTGACAGCTGATATTGTTAAGTCGTTGGTAAGTGAGACCGATGTGCTGGATGTTAACTAACCGGCGACGTAGTTAATCATAATACCTGCGGCCACTGCCGAGCCGATAACGCCGGCAACATTTGGCCCCATCGCATGCATCAGCAAGAAGTTATGTGGATCGGCTTCTAAACCCAGTTTGTTAGAAACACGAGCTGCCATTGGAACCGCAGATACACCTGCAGATCCAATCAATGGATTAATACCACCGCCGCCAAATCTATTGAGCAGTTTTGCCATCAATACGCCAGACGCTGTACCAATAGAGAAAGCCACCATACCCAGTAAAACAATACCCAGGGTGGTGAAATCAAGGAATTGTTCGGCACTCAGTTTAGACCCCACGGCCAGACCTAAAAAGATAGTCACGGTGTTGATTAAAGAGTTCTGCGTGGTATTGCTTAAACGGTCAACAACAGCACACTCTTTCATTAAGTTACCGAAGCAAAACATACCTAATAAAGGGGCTGCATCTGGCAATAAGAAAGCGACCAAAACTAGTAACAATAATGGGAAAACAATTTTCTCGCGCTGAGAAACATGACGTTGCTGTACCATTTTAATTTTTCGTTCAGCTTCTGTTGTTAAGGCACGCATAATCGGCGGTTGGATTAAAGGTACTAAAGCCATGTAAGAATACGAGGCAACAGCAATCGCACCCAATAGATCAGGGGCTAATTTACTAGCGACGTAAATAGAGGTTGGCCCATCAGCACCCCCTATAATGCCAATAGCAGCTGCATCAGCAAGACTAAAATCAAAAACGCCAAAAGTAGATAAGAGAACGGCACCCATCAATGTCGCGAAAATACCAAATTGGGCTGCAGCCCCCAAAAATAATGTTTTTGGATTAGCGAGTAGGGGGCCAAAATCAGTCATTGCACCGACCCCCATAAAGATAATCAGTGGGAATGCGCCACTCTCAATCCCAACAGTATAGAAAACATACAAAATGCCACCAGGGTCGGCTAAGCCGGCACCAGGGATATTGGCCAACACGCCACCAAAACCAATTGGGACGAGCAGTAAGGGTTCAAAATTTTTGTTAATGGCAAGGTATAAAAGGAGCATCCCAATGATGATCATGAAGCCTTGGCCGGCTGTGATTTGATATAAGCCAGTGTTTTCCCAGAGATGTAATAGCTTTTCCATATTTTAACCCTTATGCGATGGCAACAAGATGGTCACCGACTTGTACGGTATCGCCAGGTTTAACGGAGACAGAAGCGACTACGCCATTTTTTTCAGCCACAATTTGTGTTTCCATTTTCATCGCTTCGAGAATAAGTAAAACATCACCTTGTTGTACGGCTTGTCCAGCATTGACTTCGACCTTCCAGATTGTGCCAGCCAATGGCGCGGTGACAGCTTCACCGGCACCAACAGGCGCAGGCGCGACCGGAGCAGAAGGCGCTGAACCGACAGCAGCATTTTCATAATGGGTAATTTCGCCACCGGCATCGACTTCAACCACATAACTTTCACCATTAACATTAACGGTATACGTTTCAGGGCCTGATGGGGCGACAGGGGGAATGGCGGCTGCTTTTTCAGTTGCCAAAGCGGGCGCTGGTTCAAAAGCATCCGGGTTATTGCGGTTAGCTAAAAATTTCAAGCCAACTTGTGGGAAAAGGGCATAAGTTAAAACATCATCGGCTTCGCGCTCACCAGTTTCAAGTTCAATATTGTCGTTAACAACATGTGCCTGTAACTCAGCGGTTAACTTATCCATTTCAGGTTCTAGTAAATCAGCCGGGCGACAGGTGATAACTGTTGCACCTTCAAGAACGCGGGTTTGCAACTCAGTATCAAAGGGTGCTGGTGCAGCACCATACTCACCTTTTAATACACCAGCTGTTTCTGCTGTGATGCTTTTATAGCGTTCACCTGTCAACACATTGAGAACAGCTTGTGTGCCAACAATTTGTGAAGTAGGAGTGACAAGGGGAATATAACCCAGGTCTTTACGAACACGAGGAATTTCTTCTAACACTTCATCTAAGCGGTCGCCTGCACCTTGCTCACGTAACTGACTTTCCATGTTCGTTAGCATCCCGCCGGGAACCTGAGCTACCAAAATACGAGAATCTACCCCTTTTAGAGCACCTTCCCATTTAGCATACTTTTTACGGATATCTCTGAAATAAGCTGCAATTTCTTCTAGTAATTCAATATTAAGCCCAGTATGGCGCTCAGTATCTTCCATCATGGCAACAACAGTTTCTGTCGGAGAATGTCCGTAAGTCATCGACATTGATGAAATTGACGTATCAACGGTATCAATACCAGCTTCTATAGATTTAAGAATAGTGGCAGTAGATAAACCTGTCGTTGCATGTGAATGTAACTGGATAGGGATATCAATGGCTTGCTTAAGACTGGTCACTAACTCGAAAGCAGCGTAAGGCTTAAGCAAACCAGCCATATCTTTAATACATAAAGAGTGGGCACCCATATCTTCAATACGCTTTGCTTGATCGACCCACATAGATAAATCATGGACAGGACTTGAAGTATAAGAAATCGTGCCTTGAGCATGACGGTCATTTTCCAGAACGGCTTTAATAGCTGTTTCGAGATTACGCGTGTCATTCATCGCATCGAAGACACGGAACACATCAACGCCATTGATAGCAGCACGTTCAACAAATTTCTTGACGACATCATCAGCATAATGACGATAGCCTAATAAGTTTTGACCGCGGAGCAACATTTGTTGGCGGGTGTTAGGCATAGCCGCTTTAAGTGCCCGAATGCGGTGCCATGGATCTTCACCAAGATAACGGATACAGGAGTCAAAAGTCGCTCCACCCCATGTTTCAACAGACCAATAGCCCACTTGGTCCAGCTTGCCGGCAATCGGCAACATATCGTCTAAACGTAGACGTGTTGCAAATAGAGACTGATGCGCATCCCTGAGGACAACGTCGGTAATTCCCAATGCGTGATGAGAGTCGGTCATAATGATGGCCTTTGAATAGCAGTATATAAAAGTTAAACGAAGTGTTTATTTATGGCGTTTCCGGTACTCATGCACAGCAGCAGATAGTACCGATACCAAATTTTGCTGATCTTGTTTTTCTCGGGCAATTGAAGCGATAGGGCCATGCTGTGGGATTACCGCCGTTGGTGAAGGCACGCCATCAGCCGGAAGAACGCCGACACTTTTTTCATATTTTGTGACGACTTTTGACATCAAACCGGTCACAAAAACTAATAGGGTTAAGAAGATAAAG
>Ga0233444_10001081_pt1 | contig 32085 bp, 30 predicted proteins | sample SI_124_October20_6_FD_182792 | JGI IMG/M metagenome (GOLD analysis project Ga0233444, IMG submission 182792) | Seawater microbial communities from Saanich Inlet, British Columbia, Canada - SI_124_October2016_10_MG | ecosystem: Environmental > Aquatic > Marine > Inlet | place: Canada: British... | reverse complement strand
CCTTGCCTTGATAAGGCGGTTTATTTTCTGTGGCACTATCCCTGAAGTCACCCTCGCCAGTCATTAACTGGCACTGTGTCTTTACGGAGCCCGGACTTTCCTCTGTTAGCTAAACTAACAGCGACTATCCAATTATCTAGCATGCGATATTTAGTGGATTAAGACTAATTGATCAAGCAATTAAATCTTATTAGATAAAAAATTGGCTATTTTGGCGGTTTTTTGATCTAATTTCCCTGTAACATTATGAGGAAGGTAGTGTTGCTGAAATGATTTGATAATTAATTTATCTGTCTTACATCTTTTGCCGATTGAAAAATATCTGTAGCCAATTTTAAAAAGATTTTTAAAAAATGAAATTTCTAATCTTTTTTTATTTACTTCGTTGTAGAAAAATTTTCTTTTAAAATTTTGCCAAATACCTAATCTATGCCTGCTTAACTCTTCCCAGGGAAATTTTTCACCGGGATCTGATTTTCGAAGGGGGGCTATATCTGAATGACCTAGAAAATTAGCCGTTTTAATTTTGTATTTTTTTTTTAGTTTTTTACACAAATAAATTAGGCTTTTAATCTGTAAATTTGTAAATTTTTGATATCCAAATTCATGGCCTTTGTTGACCAGTTCTATACCAATGGAATTTTCATTGAGGTTTTTAAAATTTTTCCATTTTGATTTACCGGCATGCCAAGCTATATTATTATCATTTATCATCTGCGTTATCTTTCCTTTTCTATTAATAAAATAATGACTGCTCACCTTAGAATTTTCATCTTTTAGCCTTTTGAAAGATTCAATTTCAGATTGCATTCCTGTGTAATGAATAATAATAAACTTAATATTTTTCTTAGTTCTTATTTTTTTTGAATAATTTCGAGACAATTCAGTAAATATTTTCATTCTTCAAAAAACCTTTAAACTTAGGTAAATAATAAGCAATATTAAGTTAATTTTTATATAGAATATAGGATAAAAATATATATATACCATAATAACATGATCGTTAAAAAAATTAAAATATCTATATTTATAATCACATTTGTGTCAATGATTGCCACGGGAGTAAAAGCTACTGATGATTGTTTTGAGGGAGCGAGTAGAAAGATACTAAAATTTAATATGGCATTTGATGATGCTATTTTAGAACCAATAGCAAAAAATTATAATGAGCTTCCGGAAGCAATAAAAAACGGCACTAGTAATTTCACATCAAACATTGGTGTTCTTTTATCGATACCAAATAATTTACTTCAAGGTAATTTTGAACAACTCGGTCATTCAGTTGGAAGTTTTTTTATAAACACTTCGGTTGGGGTATTTGGTTTTCTTAACCCAGCAGAAAAACTAGGTTTAAAGCCTCATAAAGAAGACGTTGGTCAAACCTTAGGTTCTTATGGAATTGGTTCAGGATGTTATTTTGTATTACCAATTTTAGGTCCAACTACTGTTAGAGATTCGTTCGGAATGATAGCTGACAGTTTCGTAGATCCATTTGCCCACATAACTATAAGAGAACATGAATTGTTAAGCACATCCGGCAGTGCATTAGATTACTATGCCGTTAAAGGGGTATCAGCAGTTGACTTTAGAGCTGATAACGATAAAAATTTTGAAAGCTTAGAAAAAAACTCAATAGATATTTATTCCTCTTTAAAGAGTATTTACTTACAAGATAGAGAAAATAAAATAAACAATGACTCAAGCGATCAGGACGACTGGGGAACATTAGATAATTAAAATACCAATGGCAAAAGTAGGTTTTTATCTTTTTTCACTCTTATTTTTTTTAAATACTTCTCTGCTAGCATATAGCTCGGATCCTAAAGATTTTATATATGAATTAGTTGATGACTCTATCAAAAAATTATCTGATAAAAATTTAAATGAAAGTGAAAAATCAGAATTCATTGAAATTATGGCTTTGGAAAATGTAGATATCAAAGCTCTCGGTTTGTACACTCTAGGGGAAATAAGAAAATCTTCCAATAAGGAAGATTTGCTTAAATATCAGGAAGTTTTTGAAAAGTATTTTTTAAAAAGCCTAACTTCAAGATTAACAGACTATTCTTCAAGTAATTTTACAGTAACTGGAGATGACAAAAAAAGCTCAAACTACACAATTGTGAATTCTTTAATCAAACCAACCGATGGCGGTCCTGAAATCAAAATCGATTGGAGGGTATACACTAAAAATCCTGACAAACCATTGATAAGGGATTTAATAGTTGAAGGATTAAGTTTAGCACGAACTCAGAAAGAAGAATTTGCGTCAATACTGAGTTCAAACAATAATGATATAGGCGCATTAATTAGTAAATTGGAGGAGTTTGTTGAAAATTAGTGGTGGGCCCGCCAGGACTCGAACCTGGGACCAATACATTATGAGTGTACTGCTCTAACCAACTGAGCTACAGGCCCAAAAGAATATAATTTATATCACAAAAAATTATTTTTCTAAGAAACTTTTTAGTTGTTTCGATCTACTTGGATGTTTTAACTTTCTTAAAGCTTTAGCTTCAATCTGTCTTATTCTTTCTCTAGTCACTGAAAACTGCAACCCTACTTCCTCAAGTGTGTGATCTGTGTTCATACCTATTCCAAATCTCATCCTTAAAACTCTTTCTTCTCTAGGGGTTAATGAAGCTAAAATCTTAGTAGTCGACTCACTTAAATTTGATTGAATTGCAGTATCAAGTGGTTGCAAGGCATTTTTATCCTCAATAAAATCACCTAAACTACTGTCTTCCTCATCCCCTACAGGAGTTTCCAATGAAACTGGCTCTTTAGCAATTTTTAAAACTTTTCTTACTTTTTCAAGTGGCATTGCTAATTTTTTTGCTAATTCTTCTGGGGTTGGTTCTCGACCAAATTCACTCATAATTTGCCTTTGAGTTCTTACGATCTTATTTATAGTCTCAATCATATGGACAGGTATTCTAATTGTTCTAGCTTGGTCTGCTATAGATCTGGTTATTGCTTGTCTAATCCACCAAGTAGCATACGTTGAAAATTTATAACCTCTTCGGTATTCGAATTTATCGACTGCTTTCATTAAACCAATATTCCCTTCTTGAATTAAATCTAAAAATTGAAGACCTCTATTAGTATATTTTTTTGCAATTGAAATAACTAGCCTTAAATTCGCTTCTACCATTTCTTTTTTTGCAATTCTCGACTCTCTCTCTCCTTTTTGAATTCTACTTACAAGTTTCTTGAATTCACCAACTGACAATCCTATTTTTTTACTAAACTCAACTAATCTATCTCTAATCTCAGTAAAATCTTTTTTATATTTTTTAAAAAATGCCTTCCAAATCGGGTTTTCTTTTAAAAATGTTTCAAATTTTGGATTAATTTCATTTCCTATATAATATTTTAAAAACTCTTCACGAGATATTTTGTTATCTAAAGCTAGTCTTAATAAAACTCCTTCCAAGGATACGATCTTTTTATTTTCTTTATAATGTGATTGAACAAGTTCTTCCACTACATGAGGTGCTAGCTGTAAATTTTTAAAATTATCTACTAATACTTCTTGAATTTTTTTAAAATTTTTATTTTTCGAAACAGAAAGTTCCATTGAGTTTAGTAAACATTCTAATTTTTCAACTTGATATTTTTGAAGTTTGGAATAATTTTTATTTAAAGTTTCTAAGATATTGATAATTTTGGGTTTTATTTCCTCCTCCATTTTAGCTAATGAAACATTAAATTCATCATCATCATTTGATGTGTTTTCATCTTTTTTATTTTCTATATTTTCATTTTTTTCTTTATCAGTCTTTTTCTTTTTATTTATTTTTAAATCATCATCATCGTCTAATGCTTCAAAATCCTCATACGTTGAATCTATATCAATTATATCTCTTACCAACATTTGTTGATTTTCTATTTGATCTTTCCATTCAAATATTTTTTTTCCTACAATTGGACTTTGAATTAAAGCGTTAATCATTACGTCTTTCCCAGCTTCAATTCTTTTTGCTATTGCAATTTCTCCTTCTCTAGAAAGAAGCTCAACACCTCCCATTTCTCTAAGGTACATTCTTATTGGATCATCACTTTTATCGGACGTTTTTTCCTCGGAAGAGTTTGATGCCTCTTTTTTTTTATTAGATTGATATTGAGATTTTTTTTCTACTAAAGTTATTTTTTCGTCTACAAGAATAATAAATGCATTCTCGAGATTATCATGTGTGCTATTTCTTTTACCTAAGGATTTTCCTAATTCTTCATAAGTGATAAAGCCTCTATGCTTGCCTTTATCCAAAAGTCTTTCAAATGATTTTGTTATAAGTTTTTCAGCCATAAATGAATAGTGGAATATATATAAAGACTGAATTAAAAAAATCTATCGTTTTTTATCCCTTATTTATCTGGCTTTTGAGCTTAATTAATTCTGAGAATGAGTTTTCATCAAGGTTGTTAATTAGTTTTTTTTCAAGAGATTCTATTTTTTTTAAATTACTTTGCTCTTTAAAGTCGAAAATTAAGTCATTCAGTAAATCATAAATCTCTTGATTGTTTTTGCCTTTAGTTATCATTTGAATGTTGGAATTTTCTTTTATTTCCTCTGAAAGATTAGGGTATTCAGTTTCAATTTTTTTTTTCAGTTCATCATTATTTTGGCTATCTGTAAACAGATTAATTATTGTATTTTTTAAACTTTCATTCTTTTCAGATAGAAACTCAATTGCTGAAATTTCTTCGAGGTTTTTAGAGGCTATTTCAAAATAGTTTAGAATTATAAATAAAATAGAAAATTCAATTATTTGCGTTTTGGATAGGTCTTTTGTTTTTTGATATAGAAGTTTAGTTTCTTTAAGAATTGTATAATTTTTTTTATTTTTAATACCCATGTATTTGTAGTTATGTCTAGATGCCTGGTTGGGAGTAAGTTTTTTCAATTTTTCTAAAAAATCCTCAAGGACATATTTTTTTAAAGTCTCATCCTGAATAGAATAAGACAGCTTTTTAATTTCTTTTTCAAATTTTGAAATTTCAAATGGATTATTTTGATCAATTTTGTCTAAATAATAATTCCATATGAATGATTGGATTATTTGTTTATCTTTTAGCAAATTTATTAATTCATTTTTTCCTTTTCGTTTAATATAATCATCTGGATCTGTTCCATCTGGCAAAATTGAAAAGTAAATCTTATTTTTATCGTTAATTAATGGAAATAGTTTTTCTGCTATTCTTAAAGCTGCTTTTTGCCCACTTTCATCACCATCTAAACAAATAATAGGGTTAGAAAAAAATTTCCAAATTAAATCAATTTGTCTCTCCGTTAGAGCTGTTCCTGAATTTGAAATAACATTTTTTATTCCTGAAGAGTAAACACTTACAACATCCATGTATCCTTCAACTATTATAACTTCATTGGTATCGGCTCGAGAGTTTTTTGCTTTATCTAAATTAAAAATCATACTGCCTTTTTTATAAAACTCAGTTTCGGGAGAATTAATATATTTTGCTAATTTTCCAGCATGAATAACTCGTCCTCCAAAGGCAATTGTATCCCCAGCAATATTGTTTACTGGAAAAATTATTCTAGAGTTAAATCTGTCAATATATTTACCGGTCTTATCATTTTTATAATATAAACCAGTCAAGTTTATATCTTCCTCTTTATATTTTTTTATAAGATTCTCATAAAAATTGTTTTTCCAAGGAACATATCCTAGTTGAAATTCTTCTATTATATTTTTGTTTAGACCTCTTGTTATAAGATAATCTAATGACTCCTTATTACTTTCTTGAAATAATTGTTGATGAAAATAATTAGAATAGTCTTTAAATATATTTTTGTAATTTTGAAACCGCAGATCTTTCATTTTATCAAAATTTGAAAACCTAAAAGGCTGCATACCAGCTTCTGCTGCCAAAGTTTTTACAGCCTCACCAAATCCAATTGATTTTGTTTTCATTAAAAAATCAAAAATATTTCCATGTTCGCCGCTACTAAAGCAGTGATAAAATTCTTTTTCATCGTTAACTGTAAATGATGGGCTTTTTTCGTTTTTAAATGGAGAGAGTCCAATAAATTCTTTTCCTCTTTTTTTTAATTGTACAGATTTACCTACGACTTGCGAGACTTTTAATCTCAACTTAATTTCCTCAAGATATTCTTTTGGATATTTCATCTCAATTTAAAAGTTCTTTAATAATTACACTTACTTTTGAAAAATCAATTTCATCTGCATGTTTTTCTTTTAGTACGCCCATTACTTTTCCCATATCTTTCATTGTGGATGCTTGCACTAATTTAATAGTTTCTTGGCAGATTTTTTTTGTTTCTTCATGATTAAGTTGTTTTGGAAGGAAAGTGTTAATTACTTTTATTTCTTTCATTTCATTCTCTAGAAGTTCGTTTCTGCCAGCTTTTTTATAAACTTCACAAGACTCATTTCTTTGTTTAATCATTTTTTTCAATAAAGATGTTATATCGCTATTGGTAATCTCTTTTTGCCCTTTCGATCGACCGGCTATTTCTACGTCTTTGATGGCAGACACTATTAACCTCAGAGTTGGGTAAGTGTTTTTATCCTTAGCTTTCAAAGCTTCATTTAATTTAATATCTATTTGTTGTTTTAAAGACATATTTAAAAAAATTTATTTTAATCACAATTCTTATCTAAAATAAAAAGAACTTTCTTGACGATTATATTTCTATTTCATATGTTGCGCAAAATCATGTTTATAAGTTTTTTACTTTAACTTATGAGTTGTATTTGAAACATTATATTCAAAAAATAAACTCAATTAAAAATCTTAAAGAGATCGATTCTAATGCTATTTTGGTTCTTCAAAATGGTAAATTTTTTCGTGGTGTTGGGCTGGGTTATCAAGGCTTAGCTACTGGCGAAGTTTGTTTCAATACATCAATAACTGGATATCAAGAAATTATTTCAGATCCATCTTATGCTGAACAAATTATTAATTTTACTTTTCCTCATATTGGAAATGTTGGAGCAAATAAAGAGGATCATGAGTCAGATAAAATTTGGACTAAAGGTATAATAATTAATACTGAGATTACTGACCCTTCAAATTATAGGTCGCTTAAACATTTGGATGAATGGCTTAAAAAAAATAAAATAGTTGGTATTACTGGAGTAGATACTAGAAATTTAACAAATTTTATTAGAGATAATGGTGCGCCTAAAGGAACAATCTCTTTTTATAACAATAATAATTTTAATATTAAGAAACTTCTTAAAATAACACAGAAATGGAATGGATTAAAAAATTTAGATTTAGCTAAAAAAGTTTCAACGAATAAAAATTATTTATGGAAAGATTTAAAGACGTGGAAAAAAGGCAAAGGCTTTATCAAAAACAAAAAAAAAACCCTGCACGTTGTTGCTATTGATTATGGTATAAAAAAAAATATTTTAAGATATTTTTCAGACTTTAATTGTAAGGTTACAGTTGTTTCTTGCAAAACAAGAGCAATAGAAATTCTTAAATTAAATCCTGACGGTATATTTTTATCAAATGGACCTGGTGACCCAGCTGCTACAGGCAAATATGCAATTTCAATCATAAAAAATTTAATTAAAAATAACCTGCCTATTTTTGGAATTTGCTTAGGCCATCAAATTCTAGCATTAGCTTTAGGTGCAAAAACAAAAAAGATGAGTCTTGGCCATAGAGGAGCAAATCATCCTGTTAAAAATTTAGAAAAAGGGAATGTAGAGATAACAAGTCAAAATCATGGATTCGAAGTTATTAAAAACAGTCTCCCAAGAAATATTCTAATCACACATCAATCTCTTTTTGATAAAAGCATAGAAGGAATAAGACTTAAAAACAAACCTGTATTCTCTGTTCAGTATCATCCTGAGTCTAATCCAGGGCCGCAAGATAGTGTATATTTATTTGAAGAATTTGTAAGGAGTATGAAAAAAAATGTCAAAAAGAAAAGATCTTAAAAAAATTTTAGTTGTTGGGGCTGGACCAATTATTATTGGTCAAGCTTGTGAATTTGATTATTCAGGTACGCAAGCTTGTAAAGCGTTAAAAGATGAGGGTTATAAAGTTATTTTAATTAATTCAAATCCTGCAACCATAATGACTGATCCTGATATAGCTGACAAAACGTATATTGAACCAATCACTTTGCAAGTTCTTGAAAAAATATTAATTAAAGAAAAGCCTGATGCAATTCTTCCAACTATGGGAGGTCAAACTGCTCTTAATCTAGCCATGGAAGCAGAAAAAAAAGGAATATTAAAAAAATATAAAATTGAATTGATCGGTGCAAACTCAAAAGCAATATCAAATGCTGAGGATAGAAAAAAATTTAGAAAAAATATGATTGAAATCGGCTTAGATTTACCCAAATCTCAAATTGTTAATAACCCTAACCAAGCTTCTAAAGCGCTAAGACAAATTGGCCTTCCAGCAATTATTAGACCAGCTTTTACCTTAGGCGGATTAGGTGGGGGCATTGCAAAAAATAAAAAAGATTTCAAAAAAATAATAAAAAATGGATTGCAAGAATCTCCTGTAAACCAAGTTTTAGTTGAAGAATGTCTTGAAGGATGGAAAGAATTTGAAATGGAAGTCGTAAGAGATAAAAAAGACAACTGTATAATAATTTGTTCAATTGAAAATGTTGACCCTATGGGAATTCACACCGGAGACTCTGTCACTATCGCACCAGCACTTACACTTACGGACAAAGAATACCAAATAATGAGGAATGCCTCGATTGCTTGTTTGAGAAAAATAGGTGTAGAAACAGGTGGATCAAATGTTCAATTTGCTATCAATCCAAAAAATGGAAGAATGGTCGTTATTGAGATGAATCCTCGGGTTTCCAGATCTTCTGCTCTTGCTTCAAAAGCAACTGGTTTTCCTATTGCTAAGGTGGCGGCAAAACTGGCAGTTGGTTATACACTTGATGAATTAAGAAATGAAATCACTAAGGTAACACCTGCTTCATTCGAGCCGACAATAGACTATGTTGTAACAAAAATTCCAAGATTTACTTTTGAGAAATTTCCAACATCAGCTGCTGTTTTAGGAACTTCAATGAAGTCTGTCGGGGAGGCAATGGCAATAGGCCGAAATTTTAAGGAATCTCTTCAAAAAGCACTTATATCACTTGAAACTGGTTTTTCAGGATTAGATCAAATATTTGATTTAAAGGTTAAGCAAATTGAAAAGAAATTAAAGGAAAATATTCCTAATAAAATTTTACTTGTCGCAGAAGCAATAAGAAAAAAAATTAAACTAGATAAAATTCATAAACTTTCAAAAATAGATTCTTGGTTCTTAAAACAAATAAAAGACATTGTAGAAGCTGAGAATGACATCAAAAAAAATGGGTTACCAAAAACTTACAATAAATTAAATTATATTAAATCTATAGGTTTTTCTGACAAAAGATTATCAAAGCTTACTAATATTTCAGAAGACTTGATTAGAAAAAAAAGATTAGCACTTAAAATTTTTCCAGTATTTAAAAAAGTTGATACGTGTGCTGCTGAATTCAAGTCTTTTACTCCTTATATGTATTCAACTTATCAAAGAAATTTTGCAATCAATACTGAGTGTGAAGCAGATCCTTCTAATAAAAAAAAGATTATTATTTTAGGTGGTGGTCCTAATAGAATTGGTCAGGGAATAGAATTCGATTATTGTTGTTGTCAAGCAAGTTTTGCCTTAAGAGAAGCTGGTTACGAAACAATTATGATCAACTGTAATCCTGAAACTGTTTCAACAGATTACGACACGAGTGATCGTCTATATTTTGAACCTTTAAAAGAAGAATATGTTTTTAATATTATAAAAAAAGAAAAAACGAAAGGAACCCTTATGGGTGTAATTGTGCAATTTGGAGGTCAAACACCCATTAAACTTGCTAAATTTCTGTATGATAACAGATTACCAATCCTAGGAACACAATTTACCTCGATTGATTTAGCTGAAGATAGAGATAGGTTTAGAAATCTATTGAACAAATTAAAATTAAAACAAGCTGATAGTGGTATGGCACAAAATTTTTCTCAAGCAATTAAAATAGCAGAAAAAATAGGATTACCAGTTATGGTAAGACCATCTTATGTACTTGGAGGTAGAGCAATGGAAATAGTACATGAAAAAAGACAACTTAAAAATTTTATCCAAGAAGCTTTTAAAGCTGCTGAAAAAAATCCCATATTAATTGATAAATTTATAGATAATGCAATGGAAATTGATGTAGATGCTCTTTCCGACGGCAAAGAAGTCTTTGTTGCTGGAATTATGCAACATATTGAAGAAGCTGGTATTCACTCGGGAGACTCTGCGTGTAGCTTACCTCCCGTTTCAATAAAATCATATTTAATTAAGGAAATAGAAAATCAAACAAAAAAATTAGCTTTAGCATTGAAGATAAAAGGTTTTATGAATATTCAATTTGCAATAAAGCAGGACGAAATATTTGTTATAGAAGTAAACCCAAGAGCTAGCAGAACGGTTCCATTTGTGTCAAAAGCTAAGAGTCTTTCTTTGGCTAAAATTGCATCTAGAGTAATGGCTGGAGAAAAACTAAAAAAATTTAACTTAAAAAGTAGTACTAGAAAAATGTTTGCTGTAAAAGAAGCTGTTTTTCCCTTTAATAAATTTCCCAATAGTGATTTGTTATTAGGGCCTGAAATGAAATCAACTGGAGAGGTAATGGGTTTTGACAAGGACTTTGGAATGGCTTTTGCAAAAAGCCAAATTGCAGCATCTAACTCTTTACCAGTCAAAGGTTTGGCATTTATATCACTTAAAGATAGCCACAAAGATGAGGGGGTAACATTAGCTAAACAATTATTAAAACTTAATTTTCAACTTTGTGGAACTGGAGGGACTGCTGATTACATTAATAGACATGGAATAAAGTGTAAAAAAATTAATAAAGTTAATCAAGGATCTCCCAACATTGTAGATGTCTTAAATTCTAAAAAAATTGCATTAGTTATCAATACCGGGGGTGGAAATAGTGAAAAACAATTAAATGATGCATTAGCCTTAAGAAGAGCCACACTTGTAAATAAAGTTCCCTACTGTACAAATATGTCTACAGCTAAAGTATGTATCGAGGGAATACAATCACTTAAAAATAAAAAAATTACTGTTACCCCTCTGCAAGATATTTAAAGATAAATAAATAATCAGCTTCTATTTTTTTTTAAAACCTCAAGTAAATAATCTTTTGTTAAATTTATATTATTGCCTACCTGTAATCCAAAATATTTTTCTTTAAGTCGAGTTATTATTTTTTTATATTGTTGACTCATAATTTTTTTTGGAATTTTTTTAATTTGAGTTTCAGAAATTACAGGAGGTAAACTTATTAATTGTTTTCTTATTATTTGATCTAAAGATAAATTTTCTTTTAAATTATTTGTAAATTCGCTATTGGCTTTTAAATTCAAAACTAAAATTGGCTTATTTAAGTATATTGCGCTAAAAATTGTTCCTCCAAAATCTGAAATAATAAAATCTGATATTTTAAATATTTCACCAATTTTGCGATCAGGATCTTTGTCTACAAAATAGTTCAATTTTTTAAGTTTATTTTCGATACCTGGCATAATCATTAATGATTTCGGATGAGGTCTTATAATAATATTATAATATTCATTTAAAATATTTATTTTATTCATCCAAAGATTTACATTATCAAATTCTTCATTCCCATCTATATGGGTTGGAGTCCAATAAATAATTCTTTTTTGTTTATCTAAACCAAACTCTCTACACATCTTTAAATAAATTTTTTTTTTACTCTTTAAATTTTCATATCTCAAATAACCCATTTCAAAACATTCTTTTTTTTTAAATTTTTTTTTAATAATTTTAGTTTCATATTTTCCAAGAGTTAAAAATGAATCAAACACTTTCTTGTATTCTGGATAAGGATAATTTTTAGTTTTTAAATCCATACCATCGGGAAATTTTATTACTTTTTTTCCGATTTCATTTTCTGGATACCATACAGAGCCAATTGAATTTTTATAAGATTCAGCTGTTAAAGGTTTATTAAATAAAAAAACTAAAATATTTTTCAAATTAGTTTTTTTTAAAATTAATCCTATCGTTCTAGCATACAAAAATTTTAACAATGAAGTTGTAGTAATTTTTTGAGAACAGGCTTCTCCAGTACTAATTAAAATTTTATATAATTTTTTTTTATAAATTTTTGAAAAAAATTTATATTTTAACTGTTTTCTATTTAGAATTTTTACAATTGATTTATGTGAATTATTCCTGCCTTTTTCTCTTGATTTAATATCATTAACTATTATTTCTATCTTTTTATTAGGTATGGCCTTAATTAATTGAAAATACATGTCAATTTCTCTCGGCCAATTGATCAATATTCCTATTTTTTTAATCATTATTATTTATTATTTCCAATAACTGTTTTTTTTGCTGCTTAGTAATTTTAAAAATAAAATCATTTTTTTTTGGTTTAGAGATCTTTTTGTTCAATTTCTTTAAATATTGTATTGGATCTTCTAAATAAATTAATTTTTTTCCGTAAAAAAAATTTTTCCATATTTCTTTAAATAATTGTAATTCAGACGAGGGAATATAAGTTTTATTTTTTGCCAATGTTGGCAAAACGATAGAAGAAATTAATAAATGGCAAATATCCAAACCCCAACATTCCCTCTTTTTAAAAAACTCCCAGTCTATTACTATTGGACTATAATTATTATCAAACAACACATTTCCAATAGTTAAATCACCATGATAAGCAATTAGATTTTTTTTTGGCCAAACTTTCAAGTAATGATCTAGCAATATTTGTATATATTCTCTATTTTCACTCAAAGTTTTCCAAAAAGGTATTTTTGTAGCTTTTATAAGAGGATAGTCAATATAGTTATGTTTTTGGTTATGTTTGGATTTAAATTTAATTTTTTTTATTTTTCTTCTATATTCTCCTAGGTACCAGTTAAAACCATTTAATTCATTTATGAGTTTTCTTTTTTGACTATCTATTGAAAATTTTCTAATAATATTTTTATTTGAATAATAAATAACACCTGTTTTTTTTTTTAAATTTAAATTAAAAAGTGTTGTCATCTTCTTTCAAGAATTATTAGTTCTATTTTATTAAAATAAATTACCATTTTAAGAATATTCTTAATCCAAAGACATAAACATTTAAGAATATTTAATTTTTGATATTTTCCAGGCCAGTCAGGAATTAAGTTATAAGCAGTAATATAATTTTTAAAATTATAAACTAGGATAAAATTTTTTTTAAATCTCCCATAATTGTTTATTGCTATAAAATTACGTAAAATTTGAAAAAATTTATTTTTTTTAATTTTTATTAAGACTAAGTCTAAATTCTGTATTTTTTTTGCAAGTATATCTTTTTTGTTATATTTTAGTCTATTGACAAAAATAAAATTTTTATTTTTTACAAATTTTTTTGAAAAATTTCCAGTAATGTAATTTAAAATTTTAATTTTTCTATTTTCAAAAATATTTAACATGGTCTTATTTAAAATTCTAGATTATAGAATTTTTTTTTAAATATTTTTTCAATATTTCTCCTCTTATAAAATCATTATTGTCTCTCGAATTATAGTAAAAATTTTCTTTTACCTTTTTAAAAATTTTAAATTTTTTTTTAAAATTTGAGATTGTTTTTAAATTAACATCTGGAAGTATTACATAGTACTTTCCAATATTATAAGTTGAAATTGAGTCACTTGCTGTAATCAAATCTTCATGAATTTTTTCACCTTTTCTTATTCCAATATATTTAATTCTTGATTTAGGAGATATGATTTTAGCTAAATCTAGAATCTTAAAAGAAGGAATTTTTGGAACAAAAATTTCACCACCTAATGAATTTTTGATAACCCAGAGAACCATCTGCACACCTTCTTCTAAAGTAATAGCAAATCTTGTCATACTTTCATCGGTAATAGTAAGGGTTCCTTGAGCAATTTGCTTTTTGAATAAAGGTATTACTGAACCTCTTGACTCCAAAACATTACCGTATCTTACTATACTAAATTCAATGTTACTCGTGCCTGCATAATTTTTTGCAGCTATAAACAGTTTATCGCTGCATAGCTTTGTTGCTCCATATAAATTAATTGGAGCAGCTGCTTTGTCGGTAGACAAGGCAACTAGTTTTTTTACTTTATTATTTATTGATGCTTCAATCAAATTTTGTGCTCCAATTACGTTTGTTTTAATAAATTCATCTGGATTATATTCGGCTGCAGGAACTTGTTTTAAAGCAGCTGCATGTACAACTATATCTACATCTTGAAGAGCTCTATCTAATCTGTTTTTATCTCTAATATCTCCTAAAAAAAATCTTACTTTTGATAGATTATATTTCCTACCTAGCTCTTGTTGCATTTCATATTGTTTGAGTTCATCTCTGCTAAAAATTATTAATTTTTTAAAATCACTGTTTTGCTGAAGAACAGTTTCAACGAATTTTTTTCCGAAGCTTCCAGTTCCACCGGTTATTAATATTGATTTATTTTTGAGCATTTTGATTAGTTTTTTTTAATTGATTGTCTTCAAAAGTATATATTTCTTTGCAGTATTTTAAAGGTTTGTTTTTATGGGATATAATAATAAAACATTTTTCTTCTTTAAGTTTATTAAGACCCTCAACCAATTTTTCTTCCGTTGAGTCGTCTAAAGAGCTCGTAAATTCATCAAATATAACAATATCAGGATCACTATATAAGGCTCGAGCAACACCTAATCTTTGCTTTTCTCCGCCAGATACTTGTAAATCTCCATCTCCCAAATTTTCTTTGCTGTAATAAATACTTGAAATAAATTTTTCTAAACTACATAGCTTTAAAATTTTATTAATTTTTTCTAAGTCAATATTTGCATTATCAACTCCAAAAGCAATATTATTAATTATAGGTTTATTTAACAAAAATACATCTTGTGTTACATACCCAATTTTAAATGGAGTAATATTAAAAGTATCTCCATCTTGATTATTATTAAATATTAATTTTCCCTTTGATGGTTTTAAAAGTCCAATTAATAAATTTACTAAAGTTGTTTTCCCACTGCCTGATTTACCTTTAATGCCGATAAAGTCATTTTTATTTATTTTAATATTTATATCATTAATTACAGGTTTGAGATTTTTATTATATTGAAAAAATACATTTTTAAATTCAATTGATTTAAATGAAATTTTTTTATTTAAAAATTTTCTATCATCTTCAAGATTTTGAGACTCAAAATATGCTTTGTAAATTTTTTCAACAGGATATTTGTAAAAATTTAATCTTGTAAATGACTGTATAATTCTAGAGGTTGCTGGCAATAATCTCAAAATTGCTAAAAGAAAAATTGATGAGATGGCCAATATTTCTTCGTTTGAAAAATTTTGATTAAAAGCAAAAACTAAAAATAATGACAAGAATATTGCACCGTATATTTCAAATAAATGTCTTGGTAAAGATGATACAGAATAAATATAATGAGCAAATTTTAAATGCTGGGTATTGTGTTGTTTAAAGTTTTTATTAAAGAATCCTTCTTTATTTAAAATCTTTATTATTTTGAATAAATTGAATGATTGAACAACAGAATCAATTTTTTCTTCACGATTTTTTGAAATAACTTCTCCCCATTTTTTTGTTTTTATTTTTAAACTAATATAAATTACATATGCAAATATAATTGTAACAACTGTGGAAAATAGAATTTCTTCAAAACTTATAAATAAAAGAAAAATTAATAAAACACAAAAAACTAATATTTCTGTAATAATAATTAATAAGTGATTTATAAATTCTCTAAAAGTGTCAATATGATTTATAATATTGTTTATTTTTTCAGATCTGGTTGCGCTTAAAATATTTTGATAATCATTATTTAAATAATTATTAAACAATTTATAGGAGACCCTGTCAGTTACTTTGTAAGAAAAATATGAATTTATAAAATGACCAAAATAAATAAACAAATTTTTGAATACAAAAACACTCGCAAAAATGATTGAAATTTGTAATATACTTACTTCTCCAAATTTATTTGAAATAAATGAATTAAATTTATTTAGAATTGCTATATTCTCGCTATAATTTAGATCTAGTAATTGAGAAATAAATGGAAGAAAAACTCCAATACTTATAACTTCTAGCGAGGCTCCCAATATCATTGAGAAAACAACAAACACTAGTAAAGACTTTTCTTTGAAATTTAAAAGTTTATTCATTTTTGTAAATCTTTAAAATCTATTCACTTTTTAAAATAACATAATTTATAAATATGTTCATTTTTTGAACAATATCTACTAATTTCCACTAAAATTCAATAATTTTTGTTTAAGGGGTAATTATTATTCTTAATCAAATTATATTTAATTAATTTTTTCATTATTTCTTTTACTTCGATAGTATTTAATTTTGCAAAACTTTGTATTTGTAATACTGAATTTTTTCCGTCACAGAATGATAAAAAATCAAGTAATTTTCTTATATTGCTTTTTACAGCTCCAAATTTACTAATAGTTGGATACAAATTTTTTTTTGTCAAAAATGGTTCACAATAGTTAGTAGCGATGGGAAAAGTCTGTTTTTCAATCTCCTTGATTATTTTTTTTAACAAAAATAAACTTCCATTAAGACCTTTTTTAGTAACAACTTTTCCAATTTTATCCAAAGAAGTGTGATATTCCGGATATTCTCCATATTTCGTTCTCATAATTGAAGCAACTGGTAAGTCTATGCCTGGTGAGCAAAATTGCCTTTCATCGCTTCCTCTCGTTAACCAGTCGTAAATTTTAACTTTTTTTTTTGTTTGTAAAATAGATCTTGCAGCAAAATTTGATAGGGACTCTTTTGCTTTGGACTCTAATAAAGAATAATTACGTTCATCTCCAATACAAGTCAAAACATACCCAGCAACTACATGTTTAATAAGGTAGTTTTTCATTTTACTCAGATAGGCTATCGACCCAATAGTTTCAGGCAAAAAAAGAAACCTATAAGTATATTTAGTTTTCTTTTTTCTTATCCATTTAGCTAAATATGTTGATACTACAAGACCTGATATTTCATTGTTTGCCATTGAGGGGTGGCATAAATATGTTGAAACAAGAATTTCTTTTTTTGATCTTCCTTTAATTACAAGTTCACCAATCTTTAGGTTTCCCTTTGCAAAACTTGAGTCAATAAATGCTTTATAAATTCCTTTTTTTAACTTCTTGAATTTATTGTACTCTAAGCAAAAACCCCAATCTTTTTTATAGTATGAAGTAACATACGGAATAGCAGTGGGTTGTTCTTTTAGGAAATGAATTTTATTTTGTAATTGTTTTAAATTTAATTTTTTATTAACATACTTTGAATATCCAACAACATGTAAATTATTTTTTCTAAAATCTATTATTTTTTTATTTTTTTCATCGGTTACCCATGCATCTTTTATTTCCCACACATTAGGAATTTTCCAATCAAAAACTTTAGAACCACTTTTAAAATTTAAAATTTTAATTGGTAGCTCTTTTTTTATTATAGCAAGTGTTTTATCAACACCTTTTCCAGTTAAGCTTCTATTAATTGGCCATAATTTTTTTGCTAATTTATACATAATATTAATATTTTACTTAAAAAATTTCTCGGCTATTTCCCAATCTCTTAAGGTATCTATGTCATGATCCCTTTCTCTTGGAATTTCAACTATAAAAGATTTTTTACCTAAAATACTTTTTTCAGATAACCAGTTTTTACTTTCTGCCAAATAAAATTGCCCTGAGTCGTGGTATGTATCTCTAATATCTTGAGTTCTTTTTTGCTGATATTTATTAGATAAAAATTTAAGATCTTCTAAATTTTTTTCGAAGGACTTGTATGCAGTAACAATGTCTTTGGCAGCAGCAAAAATAAATTTATATTTACCTTTTTTTAAAACTTTAAAACCATTTAATAAATCTTTTGGCTTAAGAAAAAAGGCCGTTGAATATACACAGCAAACATATTTTGGATATATTCTTTTATTATTTAGCCATTTAATACTGTGCTTAATAACCGATTGTGTTGTTGCAAAATCACCGGACAGATTTTTTGGTCTTAAAAATGGAACTTCTGCTTTATATTTTTTTGCCACCTCTGCTATTTCAGGAGAGTCTGTTGAAACTATAATTATATCAAATATCTTTGATTTTTTTAAAATAGATATTATCCTTCCAATAGCAGGAATTTTTTTAAACAATCTAATATTTTTTTTTGGCACTCTTTTGCTGCCTCCTCTTGCAGGAATTATCGCGATTTTCATTTTCTAAAGATCCTCAAATTTTTTAAATTTTTTCTTAATTTAAATATGCTTTCATTATCAATCGATTTTTTCATTTCATAAAAACCTTCATCTAGATATTCAAAATATTTTTTTAGAATTTTATCAGTATGAGATATTGATGAATAAAATATATTGCTTGATAGATAATTTTTACTTAATAAATTGTTTATTAAATATGACCTAAATAATAAATTGTTTTCATCATCTTTAAAACTATAATTGGTTAATGATGGTATGCCATATATTTCAATTGGTAGATTGTGCCTATTAGAAATAACTGACCAAAAATTTCTAATTTTATTTCCAATTTTAGTAATTTTTTGCCATGTTTTTTGTTTCTCCATTATATTAATTGTTTCTAACGCAGCAACAGGACCTATCCTATCTGTCCAAAAAGTTGAACTTATAAAAGATTTTTTTTTTAACTTCATTATTTCTTCTTTTCCTATAACACAACTTATTGGATAACCATTTCCTAAGGCTTTTCCTAAAATTAAGATATCTGGCTCAACATTAAATTTTTTATAAATACCACCCAATGTTTCCCTAAAACCTGTTGTGCATTCATCAAAAATCAAAACCTTATTGTATTTTTGAGATAATTTTTTTACTTTTTGAAGAAAGTTATTTTTAGGATTTTCATTTCTTATAACTTCCATTTTTATTGCACCAATTTTTTTATCAGATATTAGAAGCTTTTCTAAACTTGAAATATTGTTATATTCAAAGTGCAAGACAGAACCTAACGATGATTTGGGAATGCCAGCATTTGAGTAGAACGGTAAAAAAAATTTTCTTACTTTTTTTTCATTATATCGTGAACTAGATAAGAACCAATCATGCCAACCGTGATATCCGCAAATCGCAATTTTATCTTTTCCTGAATATAATCTAGCTAAACGAACAGATATGGCATTTGCATCTGCTCCAGTTCTTGCAAAAAGAACTTTTCCAGCCCAATTATTAAAACTTAATAATTTTTCTGCTAAGGCCACTTCTTCAAAAGAGTTTAAAGAGGATATATTTCCATTATTAATTGCTCTAGAAACTTTTAAATTTACTTGTGAATTAGAATAGCCCAAAATATTAGTCCCTACTCCCATTAGTGAACAATCTGTATACTTTTTATTATCCATATCCCAAATAAAACAGCCTTTAGATTTCATGAAGTGACTTGGCCATTTTTTTTCATTAAACAAATTTGGGTTTTTGGAAATCATTAGATTACCATCTGGAATAACTTTCAAGGCCTTAAGCCATATTTTATGAGTTTTAGATTGAGATTTATTTTTACTTAATGTCTTGTTATTTTTATATTTTTTAACCATACACTCAGCTCCAAAGAGAAGGATTTAATAAAAATTTATTTTTTAATTTAAAGTTTGGAAATTTTACTTTTTTTTTTTTAAAATTAATTATTTGTTTTAATTGATATTCAGAATCCGTGCCTAGAACAATTTTATTAATCTGCTTATTATTAAGAACAAAAGAAATACAAGCATTATATGGACTAATATTATTTTTATTGCACCATTTAAACCAGCTAGTAAATATTTTATTCCACTTGGACAATTTTTTTACTTTAAGATTTTCATTTGTTAATAGTCCTTTAAAAAAAATTGACCTTACGTGTAAATCTATTTTATTTTTTTTAATGAGTTTCAAAAAATTTAAATTTTCTATTCTTCTATCTATTATGTTATATGGTAATTGAATAAAATCAGGTGTCCAAATTTTTATTAATTTAAATAGATCGTTTGATGTATACAGAGATATACCTGTCTTTACAGCTAACCCTCGCAATTTAATTAAGGCAACGGCCTTTAAATATTCATTTTGATTTTTATTAAAATCTTCAAGGTCATGAATTAAAATTCCATAAACTTGCTCTCTCCTTAATCTCCTGAAAGAATTTTTTACCTTTTGTAAAATTAACTCTGCATTAATTTTTTTTATAGATTTTGAAGTTTTAGTAATAATTTGTTTTTTTTTTGAAACTTCTTTTCCAATAATAGACTCTGCTTCTCCATAATCAGGTGAAGTATCAAAAAATGTAAAATTCAATTCATTTGCTTTTTTAATAATATTATGTTTTTCAATGTTTTTAATTTTTTTTTTTTTTTTAAGTTGATATTTAAATTTAAAATTTCCTGTTCCTAAAATAAATTTCATTTGTAAAATTTTCTGATTAGATTAATCACTTTATTTTGGTTTTTACTTTTAAGACCAGCATACATTGGTATAGATAAGCATCTTTTGTAGTATAAATTTGCGTTTGGAAAATTTTTTGCTTTGAAACCTAATTTTCTATAAAAAGGGTGAGTGTGTATTGGAATGTAATGAACATTTGGCTCAACTCCATTTTTGCTTAAATAATTATAAAGATTATTTCTTTCGATACCAGACTTATCTTGAGTTTGCAAAACATACAAATGATTAGAAGATTTAAACTTTTTAAATTTTTCAGGAAGAATTAAAGGTAAATTTTTTAAATGTTTTGAATACTTGTCAAAAATTTTCTGCCTTGTATCAATCCATTTATTTAATTTTGATAATTGAATTGTACCTAATATAGATTGAATTTCATTTAACCTGTAATTAAAACCAAGTCCAATATGTTCGTAGTACCATTTAGGAAATTTTTTATTCTCTAAAAATTTTTTATTTCTAGTAATGCCGTGATTTCTAAAAAGTTTTAATTTTTCACTTAATTTTATGTTATTTGTTAAAGCCCCACCTCCTTCAGCTGTTGTGATAATTTTTACTGGATGAAAGCTAAACACAGTAATATCGCTATACTTACAATCCCCAACTTTATTATTAAAATATTTTGCTCCAACAGCATGAGAGGCGTCTTCTAAAATTTTGAATCCAAATTTTTTAGATAAAGAATATATTTTTTTCATGTCACATGGCAATCCTGCAAAATGAACTGGGATAACGAGTTTGGGTAATTTATTTATTTTTTTTGCTAAAATTAATTTTTTTTCAAAATCAATTAAATTTATATTAAAATTTTTTAAATCAATATCAATTAACTCTACTTTAGCTCCACAATAGAGTGCGCAATTACTGCTTGCGACAAAAGAATTTGTGCAGGTCCAAACTATGTCGCCTTTTTTAATTCCCAACGCAAGGCATGAAATATGGAGTGCACTAGTGGCACTATTAAACCCAACAGAATATTTTGAGTTAAACTTTTTATTTAAAGCATTTTCAAAATTTAATAAATTTTTTCCTTGTGTAAGGTATTTAGATTTAAGAGTTTTTATAACAGCATTAATTTCTTCTGTTCCTATTAATTGTCTACTATAAGGTATCATTATATTTTTATTATCAAGATAAAGAATTACAATTATCTACTTCTCAATCTCTTCCTTTAGCTTGTCATATTCTTGAATTTTTATTTTCATAAACTTAATGGTCATGTTAGTTTTTTCTTTAATGCCAGCAGGTGTTAATAAATAAACATATCCAAGTTTATTTTTATTTTTTTTAAAATTATTAATTTTTACTAGACCTTTTTTTCTAAGCTCATTTAAACAATAATTTAATTTTCCCAAACTAAAACCAAGATCTCTGGCCAAAGATCTTTGTAAAACGTTGGGGTTATTTTTAATTTTTATGAGGATATTTAGGAACTCCTCGTCGTTTTTTTTAAATTTATCACTCATGTTCAATATTTGAACATCGTACATTAAAAAATTCTTCGTGTAAACCTTATAAATTTGTTATTTAATGATTTTTTTTACTATTCTATTAACTCTTTTATCGTCTAGAAAAATATTTTTTAAAATAATCTTGGCCTCTTTGGGGCTATGCTTAAAAGAAATTCTCAATAAATCCATCCAATTTTTATTATTTTTTTTTCTAATTTTCTCTATTTGACTGATAAGATTATTATAATATTTATAATTATGTTTTTTTTTCATTTCATTTTATAATAAACATTATTCATGAAATTTAAAGTTTCAAAAAAGTTAATTATAAGTAGTAAAAGTAAACCTATAATTATTGCTGAAGTCTCTGCTAATCATTGTGGTAAGAAAGCTATGCTTCTTAAACATATAGTTGAAGCAAAAAAAGCAGGTGCGGACATGGTAAAAATTCAAACGTATGAAGCAGACGATTTGACAATAAAAAGTAAAAAAAAACAGTTTAAAATTAAATCCGGCCTTTGGAAAAATAGGTATTTATGGGATTTATATAAAAAAGCACAGACCCCGTACGAATGGCATTACGATGCTTTTAAATTAGCAAAAAAAATTAAAATTCCAATTTTTAGCACTCCTTTTAGCATCAGAGCTCTTAATTTTTTAGATAAGTTTAAACCTTCTTTATATAAAGTAGCATCATTCGAAATAACTGATCTAAGCTTAATCAGAGAAATTGCAAAAAAAAATAAACCAATAATTATATCAACTGGTATGGCAAGGCTAAGAGAAATTTTTGATGCAATTAAAGAGATAGAAAAATTTCATAAAAAAATTATTATTTTACATTGTGTATCTGGCTATCCGACTCCAGAAAGTGAAGCTAATGTAAATACTATAAATTTGTTAAAGAAAAAATTTCCAAACAAATTTCTAGGCATTTCAGATCACACTAATGAGATTAATAGTTCCCTTGCTGCAGCAGCACTTGGAGCAAAAGTTATTGAAAAACATTTTAAAATATCAAATAACATTAAATCTGCTGACAGTAAATTTTCAATTAACCCAATGCAACTTCAAGAATTAAAAAAAAGATCTGATAGCATATTTAACTCCCTAGGAAGAGCTTCAACAAATATTAAAAAATCTGAAAAAAATTCGATAATATTCAGAAGATCAATTTTTGCAAAAAAAAATTTAAAAAAAAATACTAAAATTACAAGTGATAATATTACCACTAAAAGACCGCTTATTGGTATAAGTGCAAACAATTATTATAAAATTTTAGGCAAAAGAGCAAAAATTGATATTTTAAAGGAAATGCCAATTTTTAATAAATATTTAAAAATTTAATTCACTTGTATATCTTTATAACTTTACATATTGAAAATAATACTGTATTTGTTCAAATATTGAACAATGAAAATTAAAGTTTTTAAAGAAAATCTTACAAGCAAACTATTACAAAAAGAGTCTCTTAAAGTTTTAAATAAATTAAAAAAAAAGGATGTTTGTGAAATTGGATGTGGTGACGGGAATATTTCAAATTACTTAATAAAAAATCAAAAAAATAAACACTTCTTTCATTTAAGTGATATCTCTGAGCTAGCAATTAAACGTGCAAAAAAAAAAATAAAATATGATAAAATTTGTTTTAAAGCAGGCAGCTTATTTAAACCATGGAAGAAAAAAAAATTTGATATCATAATATCAGATGTTTCAAGCTTATCTCAATCTGTAGCTAATAAGAGTTCATGGTATAGAGGTGTAAAAACAAATTGCGGCACAAATGGTTTAAAAAATGTCGAAAAAATTATTCATAAAATTGAAGAGAACCTAAAAAATAATGGGGTATTTATTATCCCATTAATATCTCTTTCCGACACCAAAAATTTGAAAAAGATGATTAAATTGAAATTTAAAGTTTTTGAAGAAACCAAAAAAGTTTATTGGCCAATACCAAAATTTTTTAAGGAAAATATAGTTTTATTTGATAAACTTTTAAAAAAAAGAATAATTTATTATGAAAGTAAATTTGGAACATATTTGGCTTACACATCAGTGGCTATATGCAGAAAGATGAAAGGAAGAAATGCTTAATAAGGAAAAACTATTCAATTTATTATCTAAAGCTTTAAAAGTTCCAAAAAAAAAGATTAATATGAAACTAAAAGTGGGAGATATTGAAGAATGGGACTCTCTAGGACATTTAGAGATTTTGATGAAAATTGATAAAGAAACAAAAGGAAAAGCTAGTAAAATCAAAAATTTATCTTCCTCGGAGTCTGTAGAAAATATTTTTGAAAGTTTAAAAAAAAATAATTTATTAAAATGAGAATAAATTTAGCTAATTCAATTGGAGTTTCATTAGGGGAAAAAAAAATTAATATTAAAAAAAAATATGAAGAAAAATATTCAATTAAATTGTATAAAAAAACTATATTAAAAACAGGACCTAAAAATATTTTTTATGCAGGTAAAAATATAACATCCTTAGATTTAGCAATTAACGCTTATAAGAATTTTATTAAAAAAAATCCAAATTTTAATAAGAATAAAATAAATAATTTAATTTTTGTCACTGAAACTAATAATTTTAACTTTCCTGGTAATTCTTTTTTATTTGCCTCTCAAATTAAATTACAATCAAACATCAAGTTATATGATCTTAATGCCGGCTGTACTGGATTTGTTGATGCTTTAGATCTGGCAAATAATCTAAAGGGAAATACTTTAATAGTTTGTGCCGAAACTTATTCTAAACACATAGATGAATTTGATAGGTCCACTTCATCAATATTTAGTGATGGTGGTTCAGTTTTTTTCTTTAATAAAAAAAATATTAAAGTTATTAAAACATTTAAGTTTTTTAGAAAAGATAGTTTTGACGATTTATGCAGTGTAGAAAAAAAATTATTTATGGATGGAAAAAAAGTCTATGATTTTGTTAGTGGTGAAGTGATTAAGTTGCTTATATCTATTATAAAAAAAAATAAGAAAATTAAGATTTTATTTAGCCATCAAGCGTCTCTGGCAGTTGAAGATTTAATTAAAAGTAAATTAAGTAAATACAATGTTACTATTCCTTCAAATATAAAAAAAATTGGAAATACTGTTTCCTCAAGCATACCACACTTAATTAATGACTATTTTAAAAAAAACACAATTAACCAAAATAATGTAATGCTAATTTGTGGTTTTGGCGTAGGGTTGAGTGTGACGGCCTCAATTGTAAAAGTAAAATGAAAAATAAATTATTCATTATAAGCGGTGGAAGTAGCAGTATTTTTCAAGAACTTTTAAAAAAAAATTATTTTAAAAATGAAAAAATAATTGCCATTTATAATTCAAGTAAAAATTTGTTTAAAAATAAAAATATTCAATACTTGAAAATAAATTTTGATAAAAAAGTAGATTTTGGTAAAAAATTAAATATAGGAAATAAATATAAAAAAATAATTTATATAAATTTTGCTTCAAAAAAAACAAATAAGACTTTTTTAAATATCACAAATGAAAATTTTATTAATGATTTTAAAATTAATACCTTGTCTTATTTTGCTATTTGTAAAAAACTCCTACCTATTATGATAAATAACAACTGGGGCAGAATTATTAATGTTTCATCAACAGGAGGCGAAAAAGGAGATGTCGGAACTACCACATACACCTCAACAAAATTAGCTTCAAATGGAATAACTAATATATTAAGTAAAGAATTTGGAAGATTTTCAATAACATCCAATACTATAAAGTTAGGTAATTTTAATACTGGTATGTTCTTAAATTTAGATCAAGATTTAAAAAAGAAATTATTAAAAGAAATACCTGTTGGAAAAACAGGTCGCATAAGCAACATCTATAAAGCTATAATGTATTTAATTAATTCAGAGTATGCAAATAACGCAACAATTAATATAGATGGTGGTTATAGATAGTCATAATGATTACTAAACAAGATCTTAATGAATCTTTAAATCAAGTTATTAGTAAAAAAGATAAAGTAGTAGTTATTTATTCTGGCATTTCAAAATTTTTACATAAATTTTCTTATAAGAAAAATTTGATATCTGAGATATTAGATACTATTGAAAAATATATTACAAAAGAAAGAATATTAATTTTTCCCTCTTTTTCTGCCGACATCTTTATAAAGACTAAGAAATTTGATTTAGATAATTCTATTGATAATATCGGAGTTATACCTAAAATAGCTTTGCAAAGAGGCTATTATAGAACTCCACAGCCATTACATAGTTATTTAGTTTTTGGGAAGAATATTAAAGATATTAAAAAACTATCTCATAAAACTTCATGGGGAGAAGGCAGTATCTTAGATTTTATGTCAAAAAATAATGCAAGAATTTGCACCCTTGGCTTGCCCTGGAATAAAGGTTGTGCTTATCTTCACAGGTTTGAGGAAAAATTTCAAGTTCCTTGGAGATTTTTCAAAAAATTTAAAGGTAAAATGTATAGAAACTCTAAATTTATATCTTATTGCGAAGAATTAAAATATTCTTTACCAAAATTGAATTTAAATGATGAGCTTTATAATTATCACCCATTTATCAAATATATAAGAAAAGCAAAATCTTTTAAAAAAAATAATCACAAAGATTTTAGAATTGAATCTGTTAAGACTGCTTGTCTTAATAAAATTGGTAGGGAAATTTTTTTAAAAGATCCATGGTGTATAATTAAAAAAAAAAGAGAATTAAAAAACTGGATAAAAGATAAAAAAATTAGTTGAGAATGTTCTTTATAGAAGAGGAGATGAAATAAACTTAAAAATTTTTAATTATTGATTTAAATTGTTTATTATCATAATCAAAATTCATAATTTTTTTTTTATAGAATTCTGTCTTTATCTTCCAAGTTTCTTCTTTTGTTTTTACCACAAAATTAAAAACTCTATTAATTTCTTTGATATTCAATTTGCTAAAACAAGTCCAAAATAATCCTTTTGTTTTTAATTTAGAAAAAGATCCAAATCTGTAAGAAAATATTGGATTTTTTGAGGATTTATACATAATAAAGCCAACTCTAGCACCTTTTGCTAAAGATTCATTAGCTAAGGTTGAATAAGTAGAAAAGATAAATTTATAATTTAATAATAATTCATAGCTAGTCATTTTTCTTTCTAAGATAAATTTTGTATCATCTTTCAAAATTTTGTTATAAAAATTTTTTTCTCTGATTAATATTTGCGGATTATTTCGATATCTTGGCAATATATTAAATCGAATATTATTTTTTTTTGCTAGCTCATTTAGATAAAATGCAACAGTGTCTTCATTTTCACATTTATTTTTTATTGAGTGACTATAATTTGAAATAAAAACTATTTCTTTTTTTTGTCTTTTAGAACTTATCTTATTAAAATTATTTTCAAACGATCCTATCTCAAAAAAATTACCACTTATTCTTTTAGAATAAAATTTCCTAACTGCTTCATTATATAAAAGAACATAATCTACATAAAAAAAATTTTTACTGTTTTTTGGAAAATAGTAATCACTGTTAGAAACAATTCCTGATGTATTTCCTCTTTGAGCTTTTTGTAACATAAGTGTTTTTATTCCAGTTTTTTTACTAAGTTTATAAAAAATTGTATGGTAATCAAAAGCAGTCAATATTAATTTTGGGGAAACATGTCTTATAAATTCATCACAATAATCAAGTGTTGAGAATTTTAATTTAAATAAACATTTTAATAATATATTCAAATTTATTTCTTCACCTCTTCTATACAACACTGTGATATCCTTTTTTTTTATATATTTTACAAAAGGGTTATAATCACCATCCACTAAAATAAATTTATTTTTTTTTGGAAGTTGAATTTTCCATTTTGATGTATAAATATATCTAAAGAAAACTTTCAAATTATTGATAAATGACATAAAAATTTTCATACAACAATTATTTAATTAATTCTAGTTTTTAATTTTTTTAAAAAAAACAATTTTAATACCTGATTAATAAACTTATGTATTTTTTGTTCCCCAACTTAAGAACATTTATATTTTTTTGTTAAATTACTTGTTAAATGGATTAACAATTACATCAAAAATCAAAAAAATTCTTGATAAATTTATAAAAATGTTTTTAATCATACTTAATAATTTAAATTCAATATTAAAAGTAATTAAAATAAGTTATATATAAATCTCCCTTATGAAAAATATAAATATTCTTGATTGTACCTTAAGAGATGGTGGTTATTATAATAATTGGGATTTTTCTACTAATTTGATAAATGACTATTTAAAATCAATGCCTTTAGCAGGAGTTGATTATGTTGAGCTTGGATTTCGATCACTTTATAAATCGACATTTAAAGGAGCTTGCGCATACACAAAAGATGAATTTTTAGATACTTTAAAGATACCGAAAAAATTAAAAGTCGCTGTTATGGTCAATGCTTCAGATCTTTTAAACTTTGGTACAAAAGATCCTATAAAGAATACAAGGCTCCTATTTTCTCACAAAAAAAATTCTAAAGTAACCCTTGTAAGAATTGCGGCTCATCATTATGAGATAAAAAAAATTTTAAAAGTCATAAATTTTTTAAAAAGATATGGTTACAACGTAGCTTTAAATATAATGCAAATAGCTGACAGATCTGACCAAGAAATTAGATCCATAAGTAAAGATTTATCAAAAACTTCATTAGATGTTCTTTATTTTGCAGATAGCATGGGAAGCTTAAATATTGAAAAACTTTTAAACATAATCTCTAACATCAAATCACATTGGAATAAAAATTTAGGTATTCACACTCATGACAATATGAGTAGAGCAGCAATCAACACAAATATTGCAATCAACCATGGCGTCAATTGGATAGATGGGACCATTACTGGTATGGGAAGAGGTCCTGGAAATTCAAAAACTGAGTATCTGGTAATTGAATACGAAAACATGTTATCAAAAAAAGTCAACATCATCCCATTGTTAGAATTAATTGACAAACACTTTAAGCCTTTAATGGATAAGTATAAATGGGGAACTAACCCCTTTTATTTTTTAGCAGGAATGCATGGTATTCATCCTACTTTTATTCAAACGATGCTTGGAAATAATAGATTTTCAAACAAGGATATTTTGTCATCCATAAATCATTTAAAAAAATCAGGAGGAAAAAAATTTAATAAAGATTTACTTAACCCAAATAATAAAATTTACGTTGGAAAGTTTCCTGGAAAATGGTCTCCAAAAAAAGATATGTCAAAGAAAGATGTTCTCATAATTGGAAGTGGGCCTGGGATGAAAGAATATAAAAAAATAATTGAAACTTATATACAAAAAAATAAACCTTATGTTATCGCTCTTAATACTCAAAAAAGTATTAATGAAAAATTAATTAATTTACGAGCGTCATGTAATGCTTTAAGTCTAATATCAGATAGAAACGATTTTAAAAAATTAAAACAAACATTGGTTTTACCCATAGGTAGAATGTCTCAAGAAATCAAAAATTTTTTAAAATCTAATAAAGTTTTAGATTTTGGTTTAGAAGTAAAACAAAAAAAATTCGAATTTAAAGAAAAATATGCTATTTTGCCTAATTCTTTAGTAGCTTCATATGCCTTAGGAATAGCGACTAGTGGTAAAGCAAAAAGAATTTTGCTAGCTGGGTTTGATGGATATCCAAGTGACGACCCAAGAAGAGTTGAGATGGATGAAGTTCTCTCGCTTTATAGAAAATTTTCAAAGAAAACTAAAATTTTAAGCATTACGCCAACAAGATTTAAGGTGGAGTCAGTTTCTATTTACGCTTTATAAGGCAATTTTTTTTCAGTAAACCCATTTTCTTTTAACCATCCTTCTGCAATTGGAATTTCATACTTATAATCTATATCCAAGCCACCTTGCTGAATTAATGGAAATATTTTGTGACCCATCCATTTTTGTGGTAAAAGTCCCTCTTTATAATTTTCAATACATTCTGGTCTCACCACAGATACACCACAATCATGAAAATATACCATGTCAGTTTTTTGTCTATTAGAGTCAATTTTAAAATTAAATTTATCTAAAGGAATAAATGGTTGCAAAAGACCATCTTTAACCCTTCTTGCTCTAATTGGAGTAAACATATTGTAACCAGAAACTGTTACCGCTGAGTCAATATCTTTATTTGTTCTTAGAATATTAATTCCTTCATCAATGGTTCTTGGCAAAATCATTGGCGCATTACACATAAGTATTACAACTAGCTCGACTTTTTTATTTAGTTCGTTCTTCACATAATTATATCCATGATTAAAAACTTGCTCTACCAGGGCTTCACTAGTTGCAAGTTCTTTAGGTCTATCAATGATTGTTACATTATACTTTTGAGCCTCATTTTTAATTTTGTCACAATCTGTTGAGACAAATACTTCGTCTATATGCTCAGAGTGTAAAGCTGCAGATAATGGGTATGACATAAGAGGTCTGCCTAGAATAGGAAAGACATTCTTATTAGGGAACCCCACACTTCCACCTCTACCAATTAACAATGCCATTATCATAAGTTAAGTTCTATATTTTGCTTCTTGTCTTTTTGGAAAAAAGGCATCAAAACCTATTGCACCTGCTGAAACGCCACCATGTGAATGATTGGGACCAATATCGATACCACCGTTTTGTGATGTCAATGTTTTACTCTCCCCATTTGAATGAAAATTCATTTTACCCTCAATTAACCACGTTATTTGCTCATTTTCATGTCCCTTGTCCTCAAATTCAAAACCTTTTTTCAAATCAAATAATACAAGAGTTATACCACTACCTTCATAAGGTCTAGATATGCACTGCCCTCCCCACAAATCTCTTTTTTCTAAATCTTTTTTAAAGTTGAAAAAAACATTTGTTCCTGTTTGACCATCTAAATCTTTAGCACAAATAACAAAAAAAACTGAATTTTCCTTAGCTGAAATCTCATATTCTTCATTTTTGTTTCCTAGATCAAAAGCATCAAATACATTTAAAGTATTTTTTTGATTATCAATTTTTATTTCCAAAGTACCTTTTGTTACTACAAAAATTTTTTGTTTGTCTTTTAAATCAGGATAACTTGTGTCAATTATTTTTTTGTCAAAAATATTATTCTTGATAATTTCAAATTTAATAATTAATAAATTGTTCCAGCCTAAATAAAAGCTTGATTGAATTTTGTTAGATGTAAGTTTTTTTTCAAAGTTAAAAAAATTAGACTTAATCTCATTCATAATTAATCATATATTTTTTTCAAATAGAAAACAAGTGTATTCAAACCTTCATCAAGAGATTTAAATGATTTAACATTTATATATTTTTTGAGTTTTTTAATATTTGGAAAAATATAAAATTGATCTAGAGGAGTACTTTTTTTAAATATTACAGGAAAATTTATTTTTGTTATAATTCTTAATTTTTTTATAACTTCTTTTATTGTGTGTTTTTTTCCAGTACCGACATTTAAAGTTTGGTTAAAAAACTTCTTATTTCCTATAATTTTCATAAAAAAATTTGTTAAATCATCTATGTAAATGAAGTCTCTAACCCTTTTATCACTTCCCTTTATAATTAATTTTTTGTTTTTCATAATTTGATGCAGATAAATACTAATCATACCTTGCATAGGGTTATCAAGGTTTTGACCAGGTCCATATACAGTGAACAATCTTAAAATTGTACTTTTTAATTTTTTGTTTTGAGATATTTTTATATAGTTTTCACTAGCCAACTTTGAAATACCATAATAACTTTTTGGATTACAATTATGGTTTTCAGAAACTGGCTTTGCAGCCAAATCTCCATAAACACTCATAGAGCTAGCGTAGATAAAATGACTACATCTTGTTTTTTTTGCAAGTTCTAGCAATTTTAAAGTAGCTAAGATATTATTTTCACAATCCATCAAAGGATTATAAGAACTAATCTCACTCCCAACTTTTCCAGCTAAATGAATTATTGAAAAAAAATTGATATTCTTAAATTTATTTAAAGCTTTTTGATCGTTACAGTTTCCGACAACAAATTTTAAATTTTTTGGAATATTTTTTTTTTTACCCGTAGATAAGTTGTCTATACCAAAGACATTGTATTTGTTATCTATTAATTTTCTAGAAATTGCACTGCCAATAAATCCAGCACATCC
>Ga0233444_10001078_pt1 | contig 32155 bp, 30 predicted proteins | sample SI_124_October20_6_FD_182792 | JGI IMG/M metagenome (GOLD analysis project Ga0233444, IMG submission 182792) | Seawater microbial communities from Saanich Inlet, British Columbia, Canada - SI_124_October2016_10_MG | ecosystem: Environmental > Aquatic > Marine > Inlet | place: Canada: British... | reverse complement strand
CACTTGGAAAAAACTTGTAGGTGAAATGTCGAAGTCTTTCTAATTGTCGCCATCTCTGCTCCCACTGTGCCATAATTGTGCCAAGTGCTAGCCCCCTGAAGGTGGACAGTTTTCTGTCAACCAAGCGTGCAGGCGAAAACCCAGTGCAAACCATTGGTTTACTGAGTTAATTTCAAAAGATTGTATGAGAGTTATCTGGAGCGGGCGATGAGATTCGAACTCACGACCCCAACCTTGGCAAGGTTGTGCTCTACCCCTGAGCTACGCCCGCGTCACAGAAATGTCGTTTGCACGACGAAGGCGTTATGCACCAAAGGGCGGGTTTTGACAAGACGCTTTTTCGGGACGCGAGATTTTATCGCCGAAGCCCTATTTATCGCCGTCAGATACCCTATATATAAATCAGTAAGGCAGCGAAGGCCCCCAATTTCGGGGGGCAAATAAAATAGGAAGCAATATGGACACGCCCGTTCCCGACCGAAGCCAAGCCCCGACCGCAGAGGCGCCAGCCGTCGTTGAGGTAACCACGCAAAGCTTTATGGTCGATGTTATCGAGGCCAGCCAAAGCCAATTGGTGTTGCTCGACCTATGGGCGCCTTGGTGTGGGCCGTGCAAACAATTGACGCCGCTTCTCGAGACATTGGCAGAAAACGCACAAGGGCAAGTGCGGCTCGCCAAAATGAACATTGATGAGCACCCAGAAGTGGCGCAGCAATTAAAAGTGCAATCCATTCCTGCCGTGTTCGCCTTTAAAGACGGCCAGCCGGTCGACGGCTTTATGGGCGCCCTGCCCGAGAGCGATGTCAAAAAATTCATCGAAAAAAATCTGGGTGAAGAACTTGGCGCCTCGCCAGCGGAGGCCTTGATGGAAACCGCGGCCGAGGCTTTGGCACAGGGCCAAATAGAAGACGCGATAGAATGCTATGCGGCCGCGCTGGAGCAAGAGCCAGAAAATGTAAAAGCCATGGCCGGATTGGCGCAAGCGCATTTGGCTTCTTCGGCGGAGGCGACGGAAAAAACCAGCGCCGCCACCGCCGCCCTAGCGGGCGCGGGCGCGCATGACAATGATCCAGATTTAACCGCCGCGCGTGCCGCTTTGGCGCTGGCGGTAAAATTATCCGAGAAACAATCCGAGGCCGGCGATGGCGACGCGATTGCGCCTTTGCTGGCGGCGGTGGCGGCCGATGCCCATAATCATCAGGCGCGCTTCGATTTGGCGCTGGCCTATCATGGTGCCGAGCAACGCGAACTGGCTTTGGAGACTTTGCTGGATAGTATTGCGCTCAATCGGGCTTGGAACGAGGAGGCCGCGCGCAAGCAGTTGGTCGAATTCTTTGACGCTTATGGGGCCACGGAAGATTTGGTCGTGGCGGCGCGGCGGCGTCTGTCGTCTATTTTGTTTAGCTAATTTGGGGCGCGTGCCGATCGCACGCGAGAAAGGTCGACTGTGATGTCGCAATTTTATCAATCTACCGACGAGCTGCCAGAAACCCTTCCGGTGTTTCCGCTCGAGGGCGTTTTGCTATTGCCGCGCGGGCAATTGCCGCTGAATATTTTTGAGCCGCGATATTTAAAAATGTTCGAGGACTCGCTCGGCAAAGGACGTCTCATCGGCATTTTGCAGCCGCTCGAGCCGCAAGACGAAAGCGCGCCGCCGCCACTGACCCAAGTGGGGTGCCTGGGCCGCATTACCTCTTTTAGCGAAACCGATGAAGGCCGCATTATTGTCTCTCTGACCGGCGTGGCGCGCTTCCGCGTGGCCCAAGAATTGGACGTGCTTACCCCCTATCGCCAAATCAAGGCCGATTATAAGCCCTATGAAAGTGACTTGGTTTCTGAAGTGGGCAGCTTTGATGTGAACCGCGATGGCGTGCTGGATGTGCTGCGTCGCTACCTCGATTTAAACGGCATGCAGGCTGATTGGGAAGCCATTGAAAGTTCTGGCAATGAAGCGCTGGTCAATAGTCTGTGCATCATCAGCCCCTATGGGCCGCAAGAAAAACAAGCCATGTTAGAGGCGGTCACTTTATCGGAGCGGGCAGAAATATTAATCGCCCTGACCGAAATGGTGTTGGCGCAATTGAGCCAATCGGGCGGCTCTAATGATAATTCAATGCAATAGCAGCCAAGATGGGATATCGCATGAGTGAAGAAACCAAACCGCAAGCCACCCTCGACCCAAGCCTTTTAGAGCTATTGGTCTGCCCGGTCAGTCATGGGCCTTTGTCTTATGATGCGAAAGCCAATGAGCTTATCTCAAAAGAGGCCGGGCTGGCGTTTCCGGTGCGCGACGGCATTCCGATTATGTTGCCGGAAGAAGCGCGCAAATTATCCTCGTAAACCCGCCTAATCGTAAAACCTCTGGCCCCGCATAAGCCGTGCCAGCGGCACCCCTTGTGGGCTTAAGCTGAGCCCGCTATTGGCCTGCTGGTTGAGTTGGCTGCGCAGATTTTCATCTCGTGCCACCCGCCGCCCCGTTAGGGCCAAGCCGAGGCGGGCGAGTCCGGCCATAGGCCCGCCGAATAAATTGGCGAGCCCGTGGGTGGTGGCGGCGATTAATTTGGCGTCGGCGCGCCGCGCTGTCTCATAGCTCGCCAACATGGCGCCATCGGTTAGCGCCAGGCCGAGCTGGCGGGTCTCGAATAAAATATCGGCCAGCAGGCTGGCGTCGCGCAAGGTTAAGTTGAAACCCTGCCCCGCTAGCGGGTGGACAACATGGGCCGCCTCGCCCAGCAAGACAATCGGTCCCTCGACGAAATCTTCCGCCAATTGTAACTGCAAATCTTGCACGGCGAGAGTTCCCTCTACGGTCAAACCGCCAAACCGTCTTTGTGTTGCTTTTTGCAATTCATGGGCCACGACATCGGGGTCTACTTTTGACAAAGCCTCGGCGCGGGCCTTGGGCAGCGACCAAACCATAGCGACACTTGCGGTGTCTGCCGCCGCTTTGGGAAGCGGCAAAAGGGCCAGTGGGCCGCTGGGCAAAAACATTTGCTGCGCCATGGCGCTGGCCGGAGTGTCTTGGCGCAACTGCCCAACCAAAGCGGCCGCTTGATAATTATGGCGCAACGGGCGCGCCGCCGCTTTTTGCCGCCAAGGCGAGGCGGTTTTTTGCGTGTCGACCAAAAGCGAAGCTTGGCAGTAGGTGCCATCGGCGAGTGTGGCGATTTTCTCCTTAGGATTAAAGTCAACCATCGGGCACGGCAAACGGACGATGTGCCCGGCCTCAATTTGGCTTTCCAGCGCGGCCGATAGCGCGCGCCCCAAACTGGCGAGGCTGACGATATGAGCCAAAACCTCCACCGCATCCGCGGCGGAATTTTTTGCCGTCCCAAAGCCGAGGCTGGCGGGAAGCAAAGCGTCGGCATGGGTATCGGTAGGACGGGCATAGACCCGCATGTCCGCTATCGGCATCGATGGCTGGTCGAGCTTTTGCCAAATATCCAGCGTCTCCAGCATCACCCGCGAGGCAGGGCTGAGCGCCAAAACGCTCTGCCAATCGGGCAGCATCATGGTTGGGGCATCGTGAAGCGCGACGCGAAAGCCCGCGGCGCTTAAACACAGAGCGGCGATTTTCGCGCTATTGCCGCCGCCATGAACCAAAACATCCTGTTGGGGAATATCTTGCGCGGCGTGGTTTGAACTGGGGTTTTTCATCGGGCGACAGTGCCAAAAAACCGCGTGTCCGTCTAGCCTTATGGCGGGTTGTTTGAAAACCCGCCCCGAAAAATGGCTAAATAATAGGCAGACCAAAGAGGGTCGCCTAAATTTAAAGCAAATTTATGGGGAAATGGCGCCGCTCATGGCGTGCGGGTCGATGGAAGCCCGCGCCTGTGCCCTCGGCGGTCGGCGCGCGAATTTGGCACGCTTATTGCATAGTTTTGGCAGATTCATTTGGGGGTTATCACATGGAAACCAATATTGTTGGCGGCGACGTCTTTTTTATTCTCATGGGCGCTATTTTAGTGTTCGCCATGCACGCAGGCTTTGCTTTCTTGGAAGTGGGCACGGTGCGCGGCAAAAACCAAGTCAATGCGATGGTCAAAATCTTGTCGGATTTTGGCGTCTCGACTTTGGCCTATTTCTTTGTCGGCTATTCGGTGGCTTACGGCGTCGACTTCTTATCGTCGGCCTCTGTCATCAGCGGCGGCGCAGGCAATGAGAGCTATGGCCCGCAAGGTCTGTCGTTGATTAAATTCTTCTTCTTGCTGACTTTCGCAGCCGCCATTCCAGCGATTATCTCTGGTGGCATTGCCGAGCGTGCCAGATTTGGCCCGCAATTATTTGCCTCGGCGGCGATTGTCGGTCTGGTCTATCCGTTTTTCGAAGGCATCGTCTGGAACGGCAATTTTGGTTTCCAAGATTGGCTCGAAGCCAGCTTCGGCGCGTCTTTCCATGATTTCGCAGGCTCGGTTGTGGTGCATGGCGTTGGCGGTTGGATTGCCTTTTCGGCAGTTATCCTGCTGGGCGCGCGCATCGGCCGTTATGGCCCCAAGGGTCGCGCTTTTCCGCCAAGCTCTATTCCATGGTTGGCGCTGGGCAGCTGGTTGCTATGCATCGGTTGGTTCGGCTTTAACGTGGTTTCGGCACAATCGCTGGAAGGTGTTTCCGGTCTGGTTGCGGTCAATTCTTTGATGGCCATGGTCGGCGGATTGTTGGCCGCGCTTTGGTTTGGCAAAAGCGATCCGGGTTTTGTCCATAATGGCGCTTTGGCGGGCCTTGTCGCGGTTTGTGCGGGCTCGGATGTGATGCATCCTGCCGGCGCTTTGGCGACAGGCGCTATTGCCGGTGTCTTATTTGTCTATGCTTTCATCTTCTGTCAGGAAAAACTGAAAATAGATGATGTTCTGGGCGTCTGGCCTTTGCACGGTCTGGCCGGCGCATGGGGCGGTATTGCTTGCGGCATTTTTGGCCAAGCTGCTTTTGGCGGATTGGGTGGCGTCAGCCTTGCGTCGCAACTTATCGGCACGCTTGCGGGGTGCGCTTTTGCAGCCCTGTGCGGGGCGATTATCTATGGCCTGTTGAAACGGACCATCGGCATTCGCTTGACCGAGGAAGAAGAGCGCCAAGGCGCTGACTTGTCGATCCATAAAGTTGCTGCCAACCCAGAAGCGGGCATTGGCGGCTAACCAGCTGGGCCTGTTTTTACGCCTTCTTGGCGCCTTTTGGCTTAAGCGCTTTGCCCCAAGACGGGGCTGGGCTATTGTAAAGACAGCTGATTCGAACAAACCCGAGTGGGGCGAAAAGCGCCGCTCGGGTTTCTTTTTTGGAGAGACGCCATGTCCCATGGGCCTTTCGATGCCCTGCCTGCCTCCCCCTTCGCGCGCTTGCGTGCGTTGTTGGAAGGCTGCGAGCCTGGCGACAGCCCGCTTTCTATGGCCATCGGCGAGCCGCAACACGCGCCCCCTGGTTTTGTGCTCGAGGCTTTGCAAAATAATCTGGTCGATTATGGTCGCTATCCCCCCGTGGGCGGCACGCCCGAATGGCGCGCGGCGGTCGAGGGCTGGTTGGCGCGCCGCTTTAAGCTCGATTTAACCACCGGACTTTTGGCGCAAGCGGCGCAAATTTTGCCGCTCAATGGCACGCGGGAAGGCTTGTTTATGGCAGCGCAAGTTGCCCCGCCCAAGACGCAAGGGCTCATGGCCATGCCCAATCCGTTTTATCAAGTCTATGCCAGCGCGGCTTTGGCGGCTGGCGCGCAACCGATATATCTCGACGCACCAGAAGAAAACGGGTTTTTGCCGGATTTAGCGGCCTTGACGCCAGATATATTGGCGCGCTTGCGGGCGCTCTATTTATGTTCGCCGGCCAATCCGCAAGGCGCGATTGCCGATAAAGCCTATCTGCGCAAAGCTTACGAGCTGGCCAAAAAACATGACATCTTATTGCTGGTCGATGAGTGTTATAGTGAGATTTATGATAGCGATTTCGAAACCGCCCCGCCGCCGTCTATGGTGCAAGTGATGGCTGAAGCGCAAGATAGCGATGCCCCCGTGATGGTGTTCCACTCTTTGTCGAAACGCTCGAACTTGCCGGGTTTGCGCTCGGGTTTTGTGGCGGGCGGCACAAGCGCGATGGCGCGGTTGAATAAACTCCGCATGGTGGCGGGCCCGCAATCGCCCTTGCCTGTGCAACAAGCCGCCGCGCTGGCTTGGCAAGACGACGCGCATGTGGCAGAAAACCGCGCTGCCTATCGCGCCAAATTAGATATCGCAGAACAGGTTTTCGGCACGGCCTATGTGTTCACCCGACCGCCAGGCGGGTTTTTTCTCTGGCTAAACGTCGGCGATGGCGAGGCCGCGACCCAGACCCTATGGCGAGAGGCGGGCATTCGGGTTTTACCGGGCGCGTATCTCACGCAAGACAGCCCATCGGGAGACAATATTGGCGCGCCCTATATTCGCGTCGCCTTGGTGGCCTCGGTCGAGCAAACCCGCGCGGGGCTCGAAAAATTAAAAGCCTGCCTCGATGCGCATCCGATAAAGGGAGGCGCCTGATGAGCCGACTGCAAGATTTTCGAGAGCGCACGGCGCCGCGTCTCGCCAGTTTTTCGCGTCGTCTCTTGGCTGTTTTATGGCTACGCATTTCGGCCAGCGTGACCCTTTTGGCGGTGCTTTTCATCGGCTTTGCGCTGCTTGGTTTCGATGCCCAAGACGCAAGCCTCAACACCAGCAACAACCAAAGCCCCAATAATTGGCTTGGCGGGCCCGGGGCGCTGATGGCGGATTTGGTCATGCAGAGTGTCGGCCATGCGGCCTGGCTGATTTTGCTGCCCGTGGGGGCTCGTGCGGCGCGTCAATTGCGCGGGGTGGAGATATCGCATCCCAATTGGCGCTTTCTCGCCGCCTGTGCGGCGCCTTTATTCATGGCCCTGACATTTGCTTTTGTCGGGCGCGATGCCTCGCCTTACGACCCTTTTCATGGCGGGGCTTTTGGCCAGCTGATGGGAGCTTGGGTCGAAATGCTGCTGGCCGCCGTGGCCTATTACCCGGGGCGCAATATGGAATTGGGTCTGGCGTCTCTGGCTGGATTTATTGCCTGTCTCTTGGCGCTGTTTGCCAGCGGCTTAACGCGGGCCACGGGCACATGGGGCTATCTCGCTGCCAGCGCGGTGCTGCGTCTGGGCAAGCTTGTGCTGCGTCCCAAATTGCCCTCGCGTGTCGAGATAAAAACAGACGGCGCGCTCGAAAAAGACACATGGCGCGTCCGGCTCATCGCTTTCACGCGTCCACTATCTGGCCCGCTATCGAGCCTTATGGCACGGATGCGATTACGCAAGGTCCAACCGGCCCAAGCCGCGCCCGCGCCGCAAGATTATGAGGCTCTCGAAGACAATGATTATGCACCCCGAGACGAAGCGCCCCTAGATGCGGGGCCGCAAAGCCCGGCCGTCGAGGTGACCGACAAAAAGCCCGCGCCGAAAAAAGGTCGCCGCGCGACGCGCGAACAGCAACCGCGTTTGGCGTTTGAGAAGACCAGCAAATATCAATTGCCGCCCTTGCGCTTGCTGACCGAACATAAACCGCCCCGCCAAGCCACGACCCTGAGCAAAGATGCGCTGGAGGCCAATGCCCGCATGTTGGAAACCGTGCTGCAAGATTTCGGTGTGCGCGGCACAATCGGCAAAGTGCGCCCCGGCCCGGTGGTCACGCTATATGAATTAGAGCCCGCCGCTGGGGTTCGCTCGTCGCGCGTGGTCGGCCTGTCAGATGACATCGCCCGGTCGATGAGCGCCGTGTCGGCGCGCGTGGCGCCCGTGCCGGGGGCCAATGTTATCGGCATTGAATTGCCCAACCAAACGCGTGAGCTGGTATCTTTGCGCGAATTGCTCTCGAGCCATGATTTTGAAAATGGCAAAAGCAAATTAACCATGGCGCTGGGCAAAGACATTGGCGGCGCGCCGGTTATGGCAGACCTCACAAAAATGCCTCACCTTTTGGTGGCGGGCACCACGGGCTCGGGCAAGTCGGTGGGCATTAATACGATGATCCTGTCTCTTTTATACCGCATGTCGCCTGCCGAATGTCGGCTGATTTTGGTCGACCCGAAAATGCTCGAACTGTCGGTCTATGATGGCATTCCGCATTTATTAGCTCCCGTGGTCACCGAGCCCAAGAAGGCTGTGGTGGCGCTAAAATGGGTGGTGCAGGAAATGGAAAACCGCTATCGCAAAATGGCGAAAGTCGGCGTGCGCAACATCGAGGGCTTCAACGATAAAATGCGCGAAGCGCAAAAAACCGGCGAGACCCTTTCGCGCCGTGTGCAAACTGGCTTTGACCCCGAAAGCGGCGAGGCGATGTTTGAGGAAGAAATTATCGAAGCCGAAGTGCTGCCTTTCATCGTGGTGGTTATCGATGAGATGGCGGATTTAATGATGGTGGCGGGCAAGGATATCGAGGGCGCGGTGCAGCGGCTGGCGCAAATGGCGCGTGCTGCTGGTGTGCATCTCATCACCGCCACACAACGCCCGTCGGTCGATGTGATTACGGGCACGATTAAAGCCAATTTCCCAAGCCGGATTTCGTTTCAAGTGACGTCGAAAATCGATAGCCGAACCGTGTTGGGCGAGCAAGGCGGCGAGCAGCTTTTGGGCCAAGGCGATATGCTGTTCATGGGCGGCGGCGGGCGCGTGCAACGGGTGCATGGCCCCTTTGTTTCAGATGACGAAGTCGAAAAAGTCGTAAGCTTTTTGAAAAAACAAGGCGCGCCGCTCTACCTTGAAGAGGTTACCGAAGAGCCAGAAGAGCTGCCCGATTTGGAAGATAGCGTCAGCGACAGCCTCTATGACCAAGCGGTCGCCATTGTCACGCGCGATGGCCGCGCCTCGACGTCTTATGTGCAACGGCGGCTACAAATCGGTTATAATAAAGCCGCGGGCTTGATTGAACAAATGGAAGAACAAGGGGTCATCAGTCCGCCAAATGGTTCTGGCAAACGCGAAATATTAGTGGACAAACATTGATGATTTTTTTCTTTCCGATCCGCAAGACCTTGACTTGGGCGCTGGCGCTGGCGGGCCTCTGGGCGGCGCCGCTTTCTGCCCAAGAGACGGCCACCACATTTGTATCGCTGAGTGAAATCAATCGGGCGCTGCAGAACATATCGCCGCAAAGCGGCAGTTTCGAGCAAAGCCAACCCAATGGTACAAGCGTGCGCGGCACCTATCATATGAATTGGCCCGACCGCTTGCGCTTTGCTTATCAAGGGGCGGGAGACAGCGGCTCTATTGTTACCGTCAAAGGCAAATTCGTGGCGGTGCAAGAAAACCCGGGCGCCGAGCCCAATTGGTTTCCGGTTAGCCTCACGCCCCTGGCTGTTTTGCGCCAAGCGGTGCGAGAGGGCATAAGCCCCGCCATGGTTCAAAAGCGCGTCGACAACGAGCGCGTGATTGCGCTTACTTTGCAAGACCCGACGGGCGAGCTGCCTGGCGAGGTGACATTATATTTCGCCCGACCCGGTTTAAACCTCTATGCTTGGCGCTTGGTTGATGTGCAAAATCTGGTGACGCAAGTGCGCCTGACGGAAATCATCCCGACCGATAAAATAGACGAACGTGTTTTTATTATTGAGTATGACGAGCCAGATGAGGATTAATCCCGCTTATGAGTGAAACCGATGAATGGCAGCCCGATGCCGAAAACCTTATGGCATTGGAGAGCGAAATTCCGGTTCTCTCGGCAGTGCGCGAATTTGCCGACCGCGCCGTGCGCGCCAATTGGTTTTCGCAATTGGGCGACCCGATAGATGAAAAAACCGCCTATCTGGCGCGCAGTTATCTGGACATGTTGGGCTTTCCCGATGCCGACGCCATTGGCGTGATGAGCTGGGATGACGCGCTGGACGCTTCTGCCAGCCTCGACCTCAACACCGAGGCGTGGGAAGTCGAGGAGCAATTGCGTGCCGGATTGATGGAAGAGGCGCTGGCGGGCGTCAGCGAAGAAGGTTTGGGGGTTATGCTGGCGCATTTATCGGCGCAATTGGCCGAGGTTTTGCCCGAGCTGATTGATGAAGCCTTGATGATGGCGGATGAATTGCCCGATACGATTCGAGATTTAGCGGTGGGGGCGGCGCAACAAGCGGCCCATGGCGGCGCCTTGGCCTTGGTGGCGGCGGCCGTGCAAGCCTCGACTTTAGACGATATGGAAGCCGGGGAAGAAGCCCTCAACCACCCGCTTATGCTGCGGTATCGGCTGTTTGAACTGGGCCGATGGCCCTTGGCGCTGACCGGGCGCACGTTGAATTTATTTTAAGCTAGCTAGGATAGAAAATGCGAATTGTCTCGTGGAACATTAATTCGGTGCGCTTGCGCGAGCCGCTGGTGCTGGATTTGATGAAGAAACTCAAACCCGATGTGATTTGTCTGCAAGAAACCAAATGCCCGAACGATAGTTTCCCCGAAAAAGCTTTCGCCAAGGCCGGATTTACCCATATCGCGAAAAACGGCATCAAAGGCTATCACGGCGTCGCCACGCTTTCGCGCCTGCCCTTTGTTGAGCAGAGCTATGTCAATTATTGCGGCAAAGAAGATGGTCGCCATATGCACACGACGGTGGAGCACAAAGGGCGGCCCATCGCCATTCATAATTTTTATGTGCCCGCCGGCGGCGATGAGCCCGACCGGGAGATAAATGAAAAATTTGGCCATAAGCAGGATTTTCTGGCCGAGATGACGAAAAATTTTAAACGTCAATCGAAACAAAAAGACGCGCCGGCTTCTGTTCTGCTGGGTGACTTAAACATTGCCCCGGGCGAGCATGATGTATGGTCGTCGAAGAAATTGCAAAAAGTCGTGAGCCATACGCCGATTGAAATTGAAACCCTAGCGAAATTGCAAAAGACGCTGGATTGGGAAGATGTCTCGCGTCGTTTCGTGCCCGCCAGCGAAAAATTATACAGCTGGTGGAGCTATCGTGCCAAAGATTGGGATGCCGCCGACAAGGGGCGTCGCCTGGACCATATATGGGTGACGCCAGACCTGTCCGGCGCGGTTGAAAATTACGGCGTCTTGCGCGAAGCCCGCGGTTGGGAACGCCCCTCCGATCATGCGCCCGTCTATATTGATATCGCTTAAAATCTGATTGGCAGGTTGCGAAGCACTTGCCTTGAGCGGGCTTTTTCGACAAACTCACGAAAAAGCAAACTTTTGACGAAGGAGGGGTTCGTGAACGCACAAGCCAACCTAAAAGTAGAGTTTCAAAAAGACAAAAAACTTTCAGCCATTTGCACCGCCGCCCAAAATCAGGCCGAGGCCACAGAAGCAGCGCGCGCCTTGGCGCCAAAGCTGGCACGCCAATTGGCCGACGCGGGCATGTTTTCCATGTTTGTGCCCGAGGCCGTTGGGGGCGCTCAGCTCACCCCTTTGCAAGGCAATGCCCGGCTGCAGGTTTTGGCCATGCATGATGCGGCCAGCGCTTGGGTGAGTATGATTGGCGCCACCGCCGCTCTGGGCGCGGCCTTTATTAAGCCTGAGATTAGCGGCCCGATGTTTGCCGACCCGAGCCGCATTACCTGCGGTATTTTCGCCCCCAATGGGCGCGCCCTGCAAGATGGCGATGATTATATTGTCTCGGGGCGATGGGCTTGGGCGTCGGGCTCGGCCAATGCGGATTATATCGGACTTGGCTGTATGGCGCAGGCCTCGGAGGATGCAAAACCGAGCGTGCGGCTTTTAATGATACCGCGCGAAGAGATTATTTTTCACGACACATGGCACACGATGGGCCTATGCGGCACCAGCTCGGGCGATGTGGAAGTCGACCAAGTGCGCGTGCCCGTGGCGCATAGTTATTCCATTGCGACCGATACGCCTTGGATTGAGGACCCGCTTTACAAAATGCCGTATTTCGGCTTTTTGGCGACCGGCGTGGGCGCCGTGGCTTTGGGCAATGCGCGGGCAGCGCTGGATGATTTTTTACACTTGGCGATGGCCAAAACCCCGATGGGCAATAAGCGCACTTTGGCCGAGCGCAGCGGCGTGCAAGCCGCGGTGGCCGAAGCGGAAGCTTTATGGCGCAGCGCCGATGCGTTTTATTGGCAGACTTTGCGCGAGATCTGGCAGGCGGTGGAAGGCGGCCAGGCGATAAGCCCCGAGCAACGCGCAGATTTGCGGCTCATATCGACCCATGCGGTGCGCACCTGTGTGCAAGTGGTGCGCCAAGTGCATGATTTGGCGGGCGGCACTTCGGTTTATAAAACCAGCGCCATTCAGCGCCGGTTGCGCGACAGCGAAACCATGACCCAGCATATGATTGCCAATGCGGCGACCTATGAGATGATTGGTCGGGTGAAGCTTGGCGGCTATAATAAATCCATGCAGCTCTAGGCGGTTTTCAGGCCGCAAATGTCGCAGCCAATAGGCTTGCGTGCAGCGGCTGCCTCGGACTATCTTTATCGCAGATAAATATGGGAGCGAAACATGCTTGGAAATTACACATCCCCCTGGATGACGGAAGACCTCACCATCTTTGAAGATGCGGCGAGTAAATTCATGACCAATGAGTTCGTGCCGCTGGCCGACAAATGGGCCAAACAAGGTATTGTCGACCGCGAAGCTTGGACCAAGGCCGGCGAGGCTGGCCTTTTGTGCACCTCTATTCCGGAAGAATATGGCGGCGGCGGCGGCGACTATCGCCATGAAGCCATTCTCACCGAAGTGCAAACGCGCCTTGGCGTCGGCGGCTGGGGCCAATCGGTTCACTCGCTGATTTGCTCGCATTATTTCTTGGCCTATGGCACAGAAGAGCAGAAGAAAAAATATCTGCCGAAAATGGCCTCGGGCGAAATGGTTTGCGCCATCGCCATGACAGAGCCCGGCACGGGTTCGGATTTGCAGTCGGTCAAAACAACGGCGCTTAAAGACGGCAATCAATATTTGGTCAATGGCTCGAAAACCTTCATCACCAATGGCCAAACCTGCGACATGGTTTTGGTTGTCGCGAAAACCGATACGTCGCAAGGCGCCAAAGGCATTTCGCTGGTGATTGTGGAGACCGGCGACGACACGCAAGGGTTTGCGCGCGGCCGTAACCTAGATAAAATGGGCCAACATGCGGCCGACACTTCTGAGCTGTTTTTCGATGATGTGAAAGTGCCTGCCGATAATATTCTCGGCGGCGAAGAAGGCCAAGGCTTTTACCAATTGATGCAGCAATTGCCGGCCGAGCGCCTAGTGATTGCCAATCAGGCGGTGGCCTCTATGGAACGCGCCATTGCGCTGACTTTAGATTATACGCGCGAGCGTAAAACCTTCGGCAATTCGATTTTTGATTATCAAAACACGCAATATAAATTGGCCGAATGCAAAGCCACATGGATGGCCGCCCGGGCGATGGTCGATCAACTTCTGGCGCAATTGCTGGAAGGCAAGCTGGACGCCAATAGCGCGGCGGCGGCGAAGTTTTGGTGTACGGAGCGCGAAAACGAAGTCATCGATGATTGCCTGCAGTTCTTCGGCGGCTATGGCTATATGGATGAATATCCGATTAGCCGCATGTATACCGATGCCCGCGTGCAGCGGATTTATGGCGGTTCGAACGAAGTTATGCGGATGCTGGTCGCCCGTGCGCTCTAGGCCTCGCCTCTTTTCGGCGCGATAAATATTAAAAACGCCGTCGGTTTTTGCTGGCGGCGTTTTTTGTTTGCGCTAATCTTTTTTGACAAGGAGAGCCAAATGTTCACATCTCACACCCCTACCCGCTTTGCTTTGAAAGCCCCCCTTCCTTTGAAGATGGGCCTCACGGTTTTAATCGGGGCCAGTTTATTTCTGCCAAGCCTAGGGCTGGCGCAAGAAGCCGTGGCTCCCATTGCTGAAAGCGCTGGCGACAGCCCGGGATTTTTTGGACTGTTGTTTTCCAAAGGCGGATTGGTCACTTGGATTATCGCGCTGCTCTCGGCGGTGGGTCTGCCAGTGGCGGGGGTAAAGATTTATCAATTCTACCAAATGGATATTTATCGTCCGCAGCAATTGGATATGGCTTTGGCGGATTATCGCGCTGGTAAAATTGAGGGTCTGGCAAAACGCCTCGATAATTATGCGCACCCAGCCGCGCCGCTTATTGGCTATGCGTTAACCCAAGCCCATGGGCGCACCATGAGCCCCGATATTTTGCGCGAAGAATTGGCGCGCCGCGCGCAATATTTGGTGCGCCATTTAAACAAAAACATTTGGGCCCTCGAGCTTATCGCGGCCTCCGCCCCCCTATTTGGCTTGCTGGGCACGGTTCTGGGGATGATTGTCGCTTTCCAAGGCGTCGGCCAAGGCGCCAGCGGGGCGGATACGGCTTTGCTCGCCTCGGGCATTTGGGAAGCGCTGTTAACCACGGCGTTTGGGTTGGGGGTCGCCTTGCCGTTTTCGATTATGGCGGCGGTGTTCAACAATGCCGTCGATGACGTTCGCGATACGGTGGAAGATGCGTTGACAGAAATATTAGTTCGCAGCGAAGCCCAAACCAAAACTTAGGGGCCGTTTTTTTACATGTCGCAAGCCATTCAAATCACGCGCGCACGACGCAAAAATCCGATGATGGGGCTCACGCCGCTTATCGATATGATTTTTTTGCTGCTGCTGTTTTTTTTGCTGGGGTCTGATTTCGTGAGCTATGGGCAATCTCGATTGGCCCCGCCGCGCGGCACAGGGGGCAATGAAAGCGCTCCCCAACCAGCCATTGTAACGCTCAATAAACAAGGTGGCTTGCAGTGGAATGGCGCGCCGGTTCAGGCCGAAAACTTAGCCCAAAAGGTCACCGCTTTGGTGGCCGAAGATGAGACCCAATTGATTGTGCTCATGCCCGCGGGCGAGGCGGAAGTGCAGCGCGTGTCGGATACGCTTGACCTCTTGGTCGGGGCGGGGGCCGGGTCCATAACGCTCGAGCGCGATGTGTTCGATATTGATCTAGCCGATTTTTAGGGGGCGGGTTGCATGAAACTTAAAAGCCAACGCCGAGAAATAAAATCAATTGATTTGCTGCCACTCATCAACGTGGTGTTTTTGCTCATCCTCTTCGTTTTGATTGCGGGGCGTCCGACGACCAATCATCCGCAACAAATTGAGGTCGCCACCTCGACCCAAGAAAGCGATTATGCCCCTGCCGCTTTTTCCATTTGGCTGAAGCAAGATGATAAGTTTTATTTCGCCGAGGGCGAAGATGTTACGCTGGGCGAAGTATCCGATTGGGTAAAATCGGCGGGCATTGTGGAACAAGGTTTGCCTGTCGAACTGATTGCCGACCGGCGCGCCCATGCGAAATCTTTATTGGCGTTTCGCGCCGCCATGGCCAAGGCCGGCGTCGGGGAGATACGGTTAAAAACCCAATATGATGGGTCGGCGCCATGAGTCAAAACCGAGCCCCAGAATCGCAGAAAAGCGGCTGGTTTGGCGCTTTGCGCGCGCGCTTGATTGCGGTGCCTCGGCGGGTCTGGATGGGGCTTTTGCTGGGCTCGATTGTGTTACATATTGTGGCGGTTGGTTTTGTTTTACTGCTGCTTTTTGGCGGCGAGCGCGGCAGTGGGGCGGCGCAAGACAGTGTGGTTATCTCGGCCGGCGAAGCCGGGCCAGAGGAGCTGGACCTCACCCTTGATACGCAAAACCCGCCGGAGGTCTTTCGCGAGGCCGAAGCGCAACTTGATTTATCGGAACTCTTGGAAGTGCCGCTGGATACAGATTTCAACGACTTGCGGATGGACACGGCCAATATGGCGGCCATTGCGCCCGCCATGCCCATGCCCGCCGTGGCCGTTACCCAAAGGGCGCTGCCGGGCGGGGGGTTAATCTCTGGCGTGCCGCAGACTTTCGCGGATTATATCGAGCATTTGCAAAAAACCGGCATCGACGTGGTGTTCGCCATTGATGCGACGGGCTCCATGGTATGGGTGCATAAAAAAGTTCATCAGCGGATGGAGCAATTGGCCACCTATATTCGCAATCTCGTGCCGCTGGCGCGTTTCGGCATTATTGCTTACCGCGATTACAATGATTTGGAGTTCGTGACGCGCATCACCCAGCCCAGCTTTGATATTCTGAAATCACGTAATTTCATCGCCGCCATTGATGCGGTCGGGGGCGGTGATTACCCAGAAGCGGTCACTCAGGCCTTGCGCGATGCCGAGCGCAAAATCGCTTGGCGCCCGGGCGCGCAACGGGTGGTGATTGTCATTGGTGACGCACCGCCGCATTCGCATGAGGCGGGGGAAGCGGCTGAAATTGCCGAGCGTTTGAAGTCGCGGGGCGGGCGCCTGTCTTTGCTCGACAGTCGGGTGGAGGCCAATCGCGCCATGTTGGGCCGCCTGCGGGCGCCTTCGGGACGAGCTGATTTATTGAAGCAAGGCACCATGCCGCAATTTAAAAGATTGGCCCGTTTGGGCGGCGGCACAGCGGCCACTTTGGCGGCCGAACGACAGCTGATGAAAACCTTGGCGCTGCTTATCTTCGACGATAAGTTTCATGATGAGCTGGCGCCCTTTTTGGCCAATTTGGAATAGGGGGAGTTGTGTTGATATCGTTGTCCAAACCCGCTCGCCTGACCTCCACGGTCTTATTGGCAGCTTTGGCCCTTTCGTTTCTGGTGCCCAATGGCGCGCGCGCGTGCACGGCCCCGCCGGCTTTGTTAAGCGCGGCGCCAGAAAAAATTCTGGCCGCGCTCGGCGAAAATAGCGCGCCCTATTTGGCGGCGGCCGACAGCTACTCGATTGGCATGGAGGCGTGTTACGACAGTGCTTTCGGGCCGCTCGAACTGGCCCCCTTCGTGCGTCAAGCGCAGCAGGTATCCGACAATATGGCAGCACTTCGAAAGCTGGCCGAGGCGCGCGTGCGCAAAGATGAATTGGCTTTTGAAGACCTCTTGTCGTCTGATTTATGGGGCGATATTGAGAGCCTTCGGGTGGCGGGGGCTTACGGCGTCGCATGGGGGCAATTGGCGGCTGCCGTGCGCCATATTTCAGCCGAAGATAAATCTCAAGCCATGCAAACCGCCCTGAAAGCCATGCAAAGCCTGACCTTTGAATTTAAACATCCGGTGCTGGTGCAGCGCGCCATGTATGGTCTGGCGAGCGCCCAAATCGAGGCGGGGGATTTGTCCACCGCGACCGCCACGTTGAAACGCTTGCGCGCTTCGCTAAAGCGCGGCGGCGCGCCACAGTTCATTCGCGCGGTGGATGATTTTTATGCCCGCATCACCGCCCCCGATTATCGCCCGCCCGTCGCTTTATTCGATACCAAAGCAGGCGATGGCGCGCGCGCGCCGAGGGTTGCTAGCGGCATTGCCAGCGAACAGGCTTTGGACATGGCGCGCCAAGCCATGCGCGAAACCCGTCCGGCCGATGAGATTGTCGCGCTTTTGCGGCCGGTGTTTGAGGGCCAAGCGGAAGGCTTGAAAGCGGCGCTCGATTTAATCGGCCGCGACCAATTATTATTGGATGCGATGGACTATGAGCCAGGTCTCTCTTTGCGGGTGATGCGGCAAGCTTTTGCGGTGCAAAAATACGGCCAGATTGTCGCCGCATGGTCGGGGGTAAAACCGTTCTATGCGCATATGCCCATCGGGCTCAAGCGGCGGGTCGATTATCATATGGGCGTCGCTCGGTTGAACTTGGGAGACTATAAACGCAGCGTCGCGCATCTTTGGGCATCCCGAAAAGGCCTACCAGAAGGGCCGGTGGCGGCGCGATTGGATAAATTAATTGCGCTGGCGCAATTGTCAGAAGATAAAGCGCCCGATGCCGCCATGCTGACGCTGGCCCGCGCTTTTCAAAATGTCGCTATTCCGAATGAAGCGGCCTCGGCAGACACCGGGCTGGCGCCTGCGCCGCCGCCGCTGGACGTTCTTTTGGCGATGCGCGCGCGAGTGGTTTTGGCGCGCGATGCCAGCGCGCGCAAAAGCTGGGCCGAAGCCGATAAAACTCTAACCGGCATTGGCCCCGGAACATCGGCCTATCCGCTGTTTTTGGGTATGCGGGTGCGGCTTTTGGCGCAAGCCATAAAGCAGCGGCGCCAGCAAGGCGAGAGCCTAGAAGCGGTCGCGGCGACGGCGCGCGGGGCCATGACTTTGTATCAATTATGGACGCGGGTTGATTGTCCGCCAGGGTGTCTGGCGGGCAACCGATTGGCGGTGCATCGCGGGGCCATTGAAATTGCTTTGAGCGCGCAATTGGACAGCTCGAAATTCGGCACCGCCTGGGGCAGTTTCGTAGAGGACGGCGGCGATATAAGACCCTTGGTGCCACGGGCGCTGGCCTATTTAGTGGCGCAATCGGACGCCGAGCGATTGACCTCGCTTCTGGAAACACAAGATGACGTGGCCGCCGCCTATATGTTGGCGCATTGGAAGGCCTATCTTAAGAAGCCAGAGACGCAAGCCCAAGTGGCCGCGCGTTATCTCTGGTTGACCCGCGAGCTGGAAACTTTGCAAGGGCGCCCGCGCGCGGTTTTGTTGGAAACGCTGATCGATTTTGACTTGGCTCGCAATCAACCCAAAGCCGCTTTGGCGCTGGCGGAAGAGCTGGCAAGTGCGTTTCCGCGCCGGCCTTCCGCCTGGTTTTTGCGCGCCGCCACCTTGCAAGCCAATGCGCGGGGGCTAGAAGCCGCGCGCGCTTTATCGTCTCTGGCGCGGCGCACACCAGCCGATGATCCGGTCGGCATGGGTGCGCGTCTGGGACTGGCGGCGCTCTTTGTCGGGTTGGAACGGATCGAGCAGGCGTGTGCCATGCAGACCAAAATTTTCTCGCGCGCTCAAGCACAAGCCAATTGGAAGGAAGCGGTTACCGCTTTTCCCATTTTGCAAGGCTGGCAAAAAACCACACAAGGCGCGTGTAGCTAGCCAGGCCCCTAATGGCGGAAATGGCGCATGCCGGTAAATACCATGGCCAGGCCTGCCGCATCGGCAGCGGCAATCACTTCGTCATCGCGAATAGAGCCGCCCGGTTGAATGACCGCCGTGGCCCCCGCTTCGGCGGCGCTCAACAGACCATCGGCGAAGGGGAAGAAAGCATCCGAGGCGACCACTGAGCCCTGTGCGAGAGGCGCGTCGGCACCGCACGCGTCCGCCGCATCTTGGCTTTTTCGGGCAGCAATGCGCGAGCTATCGAGGCGGCTCATTTGGCCGGCGCCCACGCCCACCGTGGCGCCATCTTTCACATAGACAATCGCGTTGGATTTAACATGTTTGGCGACGCGCCAAGCAAATAGGAGATCGGCCATTTCTTGGCTGCTGGGCTGGCGCTTTGTGACGCAAGTTAAATCGGCCTCGTCAATATGGCCATTGTCGCGGTTTTGCACCAAATAGCCGCCCGCCACATTGCGAATGGAAAGCCCTGCGGCATCGGCCACGGGCAGGCCACCGGTTATCAGCAGGCGTAAGTTTTTCTTTTTCGCGATGACCTCGCGAGCCGCCGCATCGGCGTCGGGGGCAATAATCACTTCGGTAAAAATCTCGGTCATCGCGGTGGCCGTGGCGGCGTCGAGGGGTTGGTTCATGGCGATGATACCGCCGAACGCCGATACCGGGTCGCAGCGCAAAGCTTTGGCAAAAGCCTCTGACAAACTGGCCCCCGTGGCGACGCCGCATGGATTGGCGTGTTTGATAATGGCGCAAGCGGCGCTCTGGGCGGGGTTAAATTCGCCGACCAATTCAAATGCTGCATCGGTATCATTAATATTATTATAAGACAGCGCTTTGCCTTGCAGTTGCTCGGCGGTTGCTACGCCAAGGCGCGGCGTGTCGCCGACATAAAAGCCGGCTTGCTGATGCGGGTTTTCGCCATAGCGCAAAGCCTGTTGCAATTTGCCCCCGACGGCGCGGTACGGCGGCATATCGATATCGAGTTGCGCGGCCATCCAATTGGAAATCGCCGCATCATAGGCGCCCGTGCGGGCATAGGCTTTTTGTGCCAAACGCTGGCGCAAGGCCAAATCTGTGCCGCCCGCGGTGAGCGCGTTTAACACTTCGTCATAATCTTCATTATCGACCAGAACCGCGACATCATTATGATTTTTGGCCGCGGCGCGGATCATTGCCGGCCCGCCGATATCGATGTTCTCAATGCAGGTCGCATAATCGCCGCCCGCCGCGACAGTGGCCTCAAACGGATAGAGATTGACCACCAAAAGGTCGATGGCGAGAATATTATGCGCCGCCATAGCGGCTTGATGTTGCTCGTTATCGCGAATGGCCAATAGCCCGCCATGCACATTGGGGTGCAGGGTTTTCACCCGCCCATCCATCATTTCTGGAAACTGGGTCAGCTCCGATACATCGCGGCACGCGAGGCCCGCGTCTTGTAATAATTTTGCCGTGCCCCCGGTCGATACCAGCTCGACCCCATGGCCCGCGAGCTTTTGAGCGAATGCGACAATGCCCTCTTTGTCGGACACGGAGATGAGCGCGCGCGCGATGGGCTTGATATCTGGCTGGGAGGGGGTGTGGGTCATTGGATTTTCCTAATTTCGTCGTTCTACTTTTGGGTTACGAAGCGCTGGTTACGAAGACCGGCGTTTTCCGCTTCGCCCTGCATAGCGCAAGGCCCAACGTATTCGCGTATCGGTATGGCCCAATTGCCCGCGAATGGCAAGTTGCTGGCTGCGCTGGGGCACGCCATTGGCGCCCATATACACGCTTTCCGTTAAGTGCAATTGCGTGGGGCTATCATTGCCGGTGCGAAATTGCCAGCCATGTCCGCTGGGCGTCAGCAGCAAAACCGCATCGCCGCCGCTTTGTAGGCTCGCGGTCACATTTGGATGCAAATGAAAGCGCAAATGAAACGGTGCGCCTTGCCTCGCCTCATGGGTCATATCGGCCATCAATAAATCTTCGCCGCGCAAATCTTCGCCGCGGGCATCGACAAACAGGCGGCGGTTATGACGCACGCCGTGGGTTTCTAGAAAAATGCCATGGCTGGCCTCCAGCCAAATGCCAGATTTATCTTCGACGCGGCGGGCGGTGACATGCCAATCATCGGGTTTTAACCGCGGGCCCAATCGCCGCGCGGCGTGGCCACTTCGTAAAAACGGGTCCTTCACATCTTGGTCGAAAGATAGCGTAGAATGGGCCGACAAGCCGCGCGCGGCCAGTTTCCATTCGGCGCTATGCACTAAATTTGGCCCACAATTGACAATCAAACGGTCGGTGCCATAGCTCATCTCAAAGGCCAGCGGGGCGGGATGAGACTTCAAACTATGGGCGCCGCTTATTTCGCTGCCCGTATCCATCAAAACCGTGGTCTGTTCGGCGTCTAGGCGCTGGTAGCCGCTTTTCGGGGCAAAACTCATCGGCGGCTGGCTTTTTTTTGGCAAAACTGCGTCTATACTCGGGCCATCTCTTTCGAGGCCACCTTGAAAAACGGCGAGTTTTTTGTCTTTATGGCGCAACATTTGCACCATCGCCTGCATGCGGGTCAGTGTGATGGCGAATAAATTGGGCGCCGCGATTTGGCGCGCCGCAAGACCCGATTCAATGGCGATTAAATCTGCCAGAAGATCGACTAGAATATCCGGTGTGCGACTAATGTGGCCACCGTCGGGCAAAATTTGACGGCGCAATTCGCGGATTAGCAAATCCATGCCTTGGCGTAAAATCTGCCCCTCTTGCGGCAAGCTGAGACCCGCTAAGGTCAGTCCAATGGCGCTTTCGAGCCGCATCTGGCCTTCTGGAATTTGGCCAATGGTCAGGGCCAACCAGCGCGCTTGATGGGTGTAACACGCGTTAATGCGGTCTAGCTCTTGCGTGTCCAATCCGGTTTTGAGAACGCCGAGCGCCAAGTTCCAGCGCGCCAAGCGGCGGCTCACCACAGCCGGGTGCATAAACTTTTTACGCTTCAAATAGCCGCTTTGCTCCCAATGTAAAATCATATCGCGGCACATTTGGTGGCCCAAAGCATTGGGCAAGGCCAGCAAATCGCACAGCCAATCGAAACCATGCAATTGGTCGCGCCATTCGGGGGTGGGCGGGCCAATTTCAAATGGCGAGATTGTGGCATTTCTTACAATGGCGCCAGGCAAAGTATAATCGCCAGCCAACCAAGCCTCGCCCCGCGCGGGGTTGCCGGGGCGCAAGCCAGCAGGAATGCCATAGCTGAGGGCGCCCGTTGGCCCCTGCCAGAGGCGCCGTCCCAGCGGGCTGCGTAAAAAAGCATTTCTTAGATTGTAGCGAAAAGCAGCCGCGTCGGCGCGCAAGGCTTCAAAACCTGTTGTCAGCCGGCTTGCGCGTCCCATTTACTGCGCCTTGGCAGCCCGCAGAGCGGCTATATTATCGGCATAGGCGGCTGGCCCGCCCTTGAATGTGGCCGTGCCCGCCACCAAGATAGAGGCGCCAGCTTCGATGATACGAGCCGCATTTTCGCGGTTTACGCCGCCATCCACTTCCAGCTCAATGTCTCGGCCCGAGGCATCGATAAGCTTGCGAAGCGTGCGGATTTTATCCAATTGGCTGTCGATAAAGCTTTGGCCGCCAAAGCCCGGGTTAACCGACATCACCAAGATTAAGTCTATATCGCCCATCAAATGGTCGAGCACGCTCGCGGGGGTGGCTGGATTAAGCGAGACGCCAACTTTACAGCCAGCCGCCTTAATGGCTTGTGCCGTGCGGTGCGGGTGGGGCCCCGCCTCAGGGTGGAAGGTGATGATATCGGCACCGGCCTCGGCAAAAGCCGTAATATAATTATCCACCGGAGCAATCATCAGATGCACGTCGAGGGGCTTGCTGGCATGCGGCTTGAGGGCTTTCACCACATCTGGGCCAATGGTGATATTGGGAACAAAATGCCCGTCCATCACATCGACATGCACGAGATCACAGCCCGCTTCGCAAATGGCGGCCACTTCTGCGCCCAATTTGGCGAAATCAGCCGAAAGAATGGAAGGTGAAATCTTGACGTTGCTCATATTTCGCACCCTGAAAACTTGCTTGAGCCTTATCTTTAAGGGGTTTTGGCCACGCCCGCAATCGTGTTGCCAATCTCTTGTGGGCGGGCTTGGCTTTATGCACTTATTTTTTGAAACACTTGCGCAAAGAAGCCATCCATCCCGCCTTTTTCAACCTCTCCCGCATAGCGGTGGTTGGCCAATGGATGATCGGCAGGGGTCGAGCGAAAGGCGTTGTCTTGGCATAAATGCACCGGCAAATCAGATAGGTTTTGCGGCGACACAATCCGAAAATCTTCTCGCGTCTCCAGAAATGCCTTGGCTTGCGCCTCGCCCTCCTCGGGGTCGAGCGAGCAAACGGCATAGCATAAAAACCCCCCGGGCTTGACCCAATCGGTCGCGCGCGTCAGCAATTGTTTTTGAAAACCTGCCAATTTGGCGATATAGCCCTCATGGCGATTGAGCACGAGGTCGGGGTGGCGGCGCATGGTGCCGCTGGCCGAACAGGGGGCGTCCAATAATACCGCATCAAATTGTTTGGGCGATTGCCAGTCCAGCGCATCGGCTTTCACCAAATTGGCTTTCAAATTGGTGCGCTTCAGGTTTTCTTTCACCCGCGCCAAACGACTGGCCGAAATATCTAGCGCTGTCACCTCATAACCCGCAGCGGCCAATTGCAATGTCTTGCCGCCAGGGGCGGCGCATAAGTCTAAAACGGTCGCGGGCGTATCTGATTTTTCGACGCGGGCGAGCGCGGCGTGTAATAATTTCGCCGGATATCCGGCCGCCACATCTTGAACAAACCAATCGCCCTGTTTAAAGCCGTCTAAGGCGCGCACATCGCCAGAGCGCAGCAGGCGCACATGGGTGTCGTTGAGCTGTTCTGCGGTTGCCTGTGCGGCAGCAAAAGCGGCCGCTTTTTCGGGGCTTTTAAAGCCTAAATCCAGCGGCGGGGTCTGGGTATGTTGGGTTGCCATGGCGGCCAAAGCGTCGGCGCCATAGGCCGCCTCAAAGCGCGCTTGCATCCATTCGGGCAGGTTCTCTAGCGGCGCGGGCGCGGGCGGGCCATCGGCTTGAATGTCGCGTTCAATCTGGCGTAAGACGGCATTGATGAGCCCACGAAAAGGCTGCTCGCGTCGCCCGGTTGCGGCCACGGTTTCATGAATGGCGGCATGGGCCGGCACTTTCATATAGACCAATTGCGCCACGCCGATGCACAACAGCCCATGCGCGATGTGCGGGCGCAACGGCAGGGCGCGTTTTAAATGTTTGGCGGTGAGCGCGTTGATTTCGCCATAATGGCGCAGGGCCATTTGCACCATGGCGTCGGCTAAATTGCGTTCGCTATCGGGTAAATCAGACAGGCGGTCGCGCGCTTCATCGAGTGTTTTGCCTCGGGTAATGGCCGCCAGCATGGCGCCCGCGACACGGCGCGTATCGCCTTTGCCACGGCCAGCTTTTTTGGCGCCGCTATTTTGCGGGGTCGATTTTTTGCCATTTGATTTATCTGCTTGCGAAACCATGTCGCGGTTACACCACCTTGGCAATCATTCGTAAAGCCCCCATATTAAGAGCATGAAAAAATCAAACCCGTCCCCCGACCCGAAACGCGTTGCTGCGCAGCGAAATGCGGCCCAGCAAAAAGCTCTGCAAGAGGCGGCCGCGCGTCGTGCCGCCCATGTGGTGCGCCAACGGGCCAGCGAAAGCGGCGGCCAAGAAGGCCCCGAACCCACCCGCTATGGCGATTGGGAAAAAGGCGGCATTGTTTCGGATTTTTAGAGTTTCAGGCTTTTAGGGCCTCAGCTTGCAAAGCCTCTTTTCAACCACGAGTAGCTGGCGCGGGCGCCTCGAAGCAAGCTAGTCTGCACATGACATTTGTTGATTGCGTGAGGAAGCTATGCGTTTTATCTGTTTTGCCATGGCCGTGAGCCTAGGGTTGACTTTAGCCGCGCCGGCACAGGCGGCGCAAAAACTAAAGGGCCCGTTTGACTTCGAAGTTTTAAAAATAATCGACGGCGACACGTTTCGAGCCCGCGTGACGATTTGGCTCGGCCAGACCGTCGATGTGAAAATCCGATTGAAAGGCGTCGACACGCCCGAGATGAGAGGCAAATGCGCGGCTGAAACAAAGCTGGCGGGCGCCGCCAAAAAATTCACCGCCCAATGGCTGCGCCAAGATGGCTTGACGCTGAGCAATATTCACAATGGCACTTATGCGGGACGCGTTTTAGCGACCGTTCAAAAAACGCCCCCCTCTGCGCCAGCCGAGACTTTATCGGGCGCCCTTTTGGCGGCCAAATTGGCCAAGCCCTATAAGGGGCGCCGCGCTACTTGGTGCTACGAGAGCTAGGCTTTGTTTTGCCGATTGTCGATTAAATCATCGACCACGCTCGGGTCCGCCAAAGTGGAGGTGTCGCCCAAATTGGAAAAATCATCCTCGGCAATTTTTCGCAAAATCCGTCGCATAATTTTGCCGGAACGGGTTTTGGGCAGTCCGGGCGCAAATTGAATGAGGTCTGGCGAAGCAATCGGGCCGATTTCTTTGCGCACCCATTTCACCAATTCGGCTTTCAGTGCGTCGTCGCCTTCCAGCCCGGCGTTCAAAGTAACATAGCTATAAATGCCCTGCCCTTTGATGTCATGGGGATAGCCCACCACGGCCGCCTCGGCCACTTGCGGGTGGGCCACCAAGGCGCTTTCCACCTCGGCGGTGCCCAGACGGTGACCTGAAATATTCAACACGTCATCGACGCGCCCGGTAATCCAATAATAGCCGTCTTCATCGCGTCGGCAGCCATCGCCTGTGAAATAATAGCCCGGGTATTGCGAGAAATAAGTCTCGATAAAGCGCTTATGGTCGCCATAGACCGAGCGCATTTGCCCGGGCCAGCTATCGCCAATGCATAGGTTGCCAGAGGCAGCTCCGGTGAGCTCTTGGCCTTCGGTATCGACCAATAGCGGTTGCACGCCAAAAAATGGACGTGTGGCCGAGCCGGGTTTTAAATCGGTCGCCCCCGGCAGGGGCGTGATTAAAATACCGCCCGTTTCGGTCTGCCACCAAGTATCGACAATCGGGCAGCGGGCCTCGCCCACGGTGTGGTAATACCAAAGCCAAGCTTCCGGATTGATTGGCTCGCCAACCGAGCCCAAAAGCCGCAAGCTCGCGCGCGAGGTCGATTGAACGGGCGCATCGCCTTCGCGCATCAGCGCGCGCAAGGCGGTGGGGGCGGTGTAAAAAATATTCACCTGATGTTTGTCGCACACCTGCCAGAAGCGCGAATTATCTGGATAATTCGGCACGCCCTCAAACATTAAAGTGGTGGCGCCATTGGCCAGCGGTCCATAGACGATATAGGAATGGCCCGTCACCCAACCGACATCGGCGGTGCACCAATAAATCTCTCCTTGTTTGTAATCGAAAACATATTCATGCGTCATCGAGGCGTAGACCATATAGCCGCCCGTCGTGTGCAACACGCCCTTGGGCTTGCCGGTCGAGCCAGAGGTATAAAGAATAAACAAAGGGTCTTCGGCGTTCATTTCTTCGGGCGGGCAATCGGGTGAGACCTCAGCCTTGGCTTCGTGATACCAAATATCGCGCGGCTCTTGCATGGCCACGTGCGCTTGCGTGCGCGCCACCACAACCACGGTAGAGACCTCGGGGCATTGCTCGAGGGCGGCATCGGTATTGGCTTTTAGCGGAATTTTTTTGCCGCCGCGCACACCTTCATCGGCGGTGATGACGCAGGTGCTTTCGCAATCCAAAATGCGCCCCGCCAAAGCCTCGGGCGAAAAGCCACCAAACACCACAGAATGCACGGCGCCAAGGCGCGCGCAAGCCAACATGGCGTAGGTGGCTTCGGGTATCATCGGCATATAAATCGTCACGCGGTCGCCTTTTTGCACGCCGCGCGCTTTCAGCACATTGGCAAAGCGGCACACTTCTTCGTGCAATTGCGCATAGGTAATCTTGGCGTCTTCGGTCGGCTCATCGCCTTCCCATATAATCGCCACTTGCTCGCCCCGTGTCTCCAAATGGCGGTCGACGCAATTGACACAGGCGTTTAGCGTTGCGTCTTCGTACCATTTAATCGACACATCGGTATCGCTGTAATGGGTGTTTTTGACTTTTGTATAGGGCGTCATCCAGTCGAGGCGCTTGCCGTGTTCGCCCCAAAAGGCGTCTGGGTCGGCAAGGCTTTGAGCATACATGGCTTCATATTTGGCCGCATCCACATGTGCTTCGGCGGCGGCTTTGGCCGGTACTTCAAAAATTAAATCATCCAACCCAGATTTAGACATCGCATCTCTCCCTTGCGTAACCAGCGCCCACTATAAACGCGGCTAAGAGCTTTGAGCAAGCGAGCGTTCGTGTAAGCGGGTTAAATCGCGGTGGTATAATTTGCCCGCCATAAAGTTCAGCGGCAGCGCCAGCATAGAGATAAGTGTGAAAATCAAGAGGGTTACCGTATAGGGGTTTTCAGTGCCGCTATTGGCCAGCGCGTCGATCATAATGCCGCCGCCGGTAATGCCAATGCCAAGGCCAATGAAATTCAACACCAGAATATAGAAGGCCACCACGGTGGCGCGAATTTGCGCCGGTGCCAATTCTTGCACCGTGGCAAAGGTCGGCCCATAAAACAGCCCCAATTGAAAGAAGCCGAGAAAAATGCCCAGCTCAAACAACAGATGATCGCCCGGCACCACCCGATAGGCCAAAGCGAAAGGGGTCAGCAAAAGGCCCGCCCAGAATAAAAACATCGGCCGGCCGGTTTTAAATTTCGCCTGCCACCAGTCGCCCAAAAGCCCGCCGGCGAGATTGCCTAAAATGCCGCCCGCCGCGGCCAGCCAACCCGCCTTAACGGCAATTTCGGCGCGTTCAAATCCGCGTTCTTGAACGAACCACAATTGGTCGAAAGCGGCAGCGCCCAGAATAAAATGAAACACCACGCCGCCGGCAATCACACAAGCCAGCGCGGGCGAGCTTTTTAACGTGACCCAAAGCAGCGATAAAACATCGCGAAACGCCATGCGTTCCACCGCGCCATCGGCTTTTAGCGCCACGCCTTTTCGCGGCGTTTCGCGCAGCATTAAAACACATAGCGCCACCACAAGCCCCAGCCCGCCAAGCAAATAGAAACAATTGCGCCAGCCAATCGCCGGGCCTAAATAGCCTGCAATCAACAAGGATATCGCCACGCCAACGGGCACGCCGAGATAATAAAACCCGGCCGCAAACCCCAATTGGCGGGCGGGAAACCGATCGGCCAGAATAGACATAGAGGTGGGCGTCGCCACGCTTTCGCCAATGCCGATGAGCATGCGCGGGATGAGCAGCGAGGCAAAGCCCTTGGCGGCGCCCGAAGCCATGGTCAAAGCACTCCACATAGCCAAGCCAAAGGCCAGCAATCGAGGGCGGTTCACCCGGTCGGCCAGCGCGCCCATAAATAAGCCCATGACCGAATAAAAAACGATAAAGCCAAAACCTGTCAGCAAACCAAATTGCGTATTGGTGAGCTCTAAATCGGGGACGATGAAATTGGCAAAGCTTGCCAGCAATTGTCGGTCGACGAAATTAAGCACATTGATGAATGCCAGCAGGCCGAGGACTGCGTAATCTTTTCGCCCAGCGGAAAAATCTTTTTCTTGCTCTTGTGACATGGGGCTCCCCTCTTTTTAACGTTTCGAGTTTCGTGTCTCTTGTCCTTCACTATGACCAGCCGCACGCTGCAGCACAATCATTCGTTTTGGGCCGCGCGCCTCGAGGCGAATATCTACTGGGGTCAGCGCGTCGCCTTGGCAGGGGCCAGACGTGCACGCGCCGTCCGCATTAAAGCGCGCGCCATGGGCCGAGCAAATCAGCGTGCTGCCATCTTTGGAAAGGAACTTATCGGGAAAGGTCTCGAGCGGCAGGCCAAGATGCGGGCATTTATTGATAAAGGCTTTCACGCTCTCGCCGTGTCGCCAGATGATAAGGGGCAGCCCCTCGCTGGCCTCGCCCGGGGCGCTTTGTAATGGCAGCTCAAACCCGCGGGCGCGATTGGGGGCTATCTCGTCGAGCAGGCAAATGTCGAGCGGAGCGGGGTCAGGCTTTGGCATTTTCTGCCACATTGGCCTTGGTGCGGGTCGGGTCGAGGCCAGCCATTTTGCAAACGAACTTCCATTCGCTGGCCGTCACGGGCTGCACCGAGAGGCGTGAATTATTCACCAACACCATGTCTTCTAATTTGGGCTCGGCTTTAATTTCCGCCAAAGTGACTTGGCGCGCGGCCGTTTCTAGCGCCTGAATATCCACCATGCCAAACCGCCCTTTTGGGTCTGTATAGTCGGGGTAATGGGTTTTGATAATCTCCACCGTGCCGACAATGCATTTTTCATTGACCGAATGATAAAAAAAGCCTCTGTCGCCCAGCTGCATTTGTTTCATGTTTTTATTGGCGAGGAAATTGCGCACGCCGTCCCAAGGTTCGCCCTTGGCCCCGCGCGCAATCTGGTCGGCCCAGCCCCAGGTGTTGGGTTCAGATTTAAATAACCAAAAAGCCATAATGTTTTCCTGCTGTGAAGGGGGTTAGGCGTTGGGGTCGGCCAAGCCGCCGATGAGGTGTTTCCAAGGCAAAACCTCCACGCTCTCAAATAGCCCCGCTTTATGATAGGGGTCATTGGTGGCAAAGGCTTCGGCGTCGGCGCGACTGGCGACGTCTAAAATCAGCAGCGTGCCAATCATCGTCTCGCCATCGTCGGCCAAAAACGGGCCGGCGGTTTTCACGCTTGGGTCGGCCAATACATAGCTCACATGGTCGGGGCGATTTTGCATCCGTACGTCCACATGGTCCGGCTTGTCTTTACAAATCACACAATACATTTTTTCTCCTTTGGGCAGCTCGGGGTATGGCTGCGGTTAGTCAATTTCTGCTGTGAAAGGGCGCGCCATAAGGGCTTGAATGGCGGCATCGGTTTCCAGCGCGCCCGATAGCACGGCGTCCACGGCGGCACAAATCGGCAATTCCAAATTATGCCGCGCCGCCAAAGCGGTGACGGCTTGCGCGCTCATGGCGCCTTCTGAAACCGAGCTTCTTTGCGCCAAAACTTGGGCCGCACTGGCGCCCTCGCCAAGCGCGCGGCCAAGCGAGAAATTGCGTGACGTATCGCTCGAGCAGGTCAAGATAAGATCACCCAAACCCGAGAGCCCGCCCAAGGTTTCGGGCTTGGCACCCAGCGCTGCGCCGAGGCGTTGCATTTCGACAAAGCCGCGCGCGGTAATGGCGGCGCGCGCACTCTCGCCGAGTTTTTTGCCAGCCACAATGCCGCAAGCAATGGCTAAAACGTTTTTTAACGCGCCGCCGATTTCCGCTCCAATGACATCGTCCGACATATAGGGACGAAACCCAGCCGAGCCGATTTGCGCGCAAAGATAAGCGCCGCGTTTTGGGTCGGCGCAGGCCAGCGTCACGGCGGTGGGCAGACCGCGGGCCACATCGGCGGCAAAACTTGGCCCCGATAAAACCGCGATTTGCGCCTCGTCGAGATAATCGCTGGCGACATCCGACATGAATTTCAAACTATCGCGCTCCACCCCTTTGGCACAAAGCACAAGGCTGGCTTCGGGTTTTAACAAGGGCGCGACATCGGCGATGACGCGGCGGGCAAATTGGGCGGGCACGACCATCAGCACAATATCGCTATCGGCCAAATCGGTTAGGGCCGTGGTGGCGATAAGCGTGTCGGGCAAAGCGACGCCCGGCAAAAATTCTTTATTCTCATGCTGCGTGTTAATGGCGGCCACGGTGCTGCTTTCATGGGCCCATAATTGAACCGGCGGGGCGCTGGTGCCCGCGTGTCGATTGGCCAAGCTTACGGCCAAGGCCGTGCCCCATGCGCCAGCTCCCAAAACGGCGGCCTTTACGGGGGGGCTGGGTTTTTGCGTTTCGTCCGCCATAGGGTCTCCATCTATTGCTTGGCAAATTTATTGGAGCTTAAGTGATAGGCTTTTTCAACCTTTGGGTCATAATTTTCTGCGCGACAGGCCGCAAGTTTTACACATTTTTACCCATGAAACGGGCGGAGCCCCTCGTGACGAATGAATATTTTGTTGATTATTCACCCCTGAAGCGATAAGATTTCCTCATGTCTGAAGCCGATATCATCCGGGAAAAAATAATCATGGCGGCGCGCGAGCGCTTTGCCCATTATGGCTATCCCAAAACCACCATCGCCGAATTGGCCAAAGATTGCGCCATGTCGCCGGGCAATATCTATCGGTTTTTCAAAGGGAAAATTGATATTGCCGTCGAGATTGCGCGGCGCGAAGCGCTATCGGCGGTCGAGGTTTTAGAAAGCGTTTTGGCCTGCCCGCATCGCAGTTCGCGCCAACGCCTAGAAGAAGTTATCTTCGCCGATTTGCGCCATACCTATCATTTGCTGGAGAACCAGCCCAAAACCGTGGAGCTGGCCCAAGTCGTGGTTGCGGAGCGGCCGCAATTCCAAATTGAGAGCCTGCGCCGCGAACGGCGGCTTTTCCAACGCATTCTGCACGAAGGCGTGGCCTGCGGCGAACTTATGACCGATAGCGTGCCAGCGACAACCATTGCTTTGCACGCCATGACCCTGAAATATCGCTATCCGCAAATCTTTACCAAACAGTCTTTGGAAGAGCTGGAGCGCGAATTGGCGCATGTTTTAAGCCTGGTTATGCGCGGGCTAGTGGTGCCGAAAGAGGGCGCACCGATACCGGCAACGCAAATTCCAGAAGAAGACGCCAGTTTGACGCTCCGATAGGGGTTTTTTTCTCCCTAAAAACCGATCTTCCAAAATAAAAATCCCATTTTTCGGCGCAAATCATCCGTTTGGACGCCGCAACCCTATTTAAAATATAATAAAATCAAGTGGATACAGAAAATCCCATGCTTTTATAAAAATAATGAATAATATTGAAAATATTCATTGTTTTTTGTTTTAACATGCGCTATATAATATCTGTAACGACGGAAAACATGAGTACCCCCGTTAAATGAAATTGAACCCAAAAGAGAGAGCATGATTATGACCCGTACATTCACAACCATCCGCCGCATCACATCTGTTCCGGCTTTGGCATCTGCCCTATTGGCGCTTTATGGTGTGGCTTTGATCACCCATTCTGTTGCCGGCATCGCAATCGTTTAACCGCCTCCTCCCGGCTGTTAACGAAATTGCGACACCACGAATAAAGACTTTCTCCCAAAGACTTTATTCTGGCCTTTCTTAAAAGGCCCAAAACGGCTCCGATGGTCCTCCCCCATCGGAGCTATTTTTTTGTCTTTATATAGGCAG
>Ga0233444_10001076_pt1 | contig 32196 bp, 32 predicted proteins | sample SI_124_October20_6_FD_182792 | JGI IMG/M metagenome (GOLD analysis project Ga0233444, IMG submission 182792) | Seawater microbial communities from Saanich Inlet, British Columbia, Canada - SI_124_October2016_10_MG | ecosystem: Environmental > Aquatic > Marine > Inlet | place: Canada: British... | reverse complement strand
CATGGCAGTGGACGCCCTTTGCGGTTCTTATTTTCATGACCTCCTTGCAGTCTGAAGATGAATCGCAAAAAGAGGCGGCCATGCTCGATGGTGCCAGCGCCTGGTCACAGTTCATCAATCTCACCGTTCCGCATTTGGCCCGTCCAATTGCCATTGTGGTGATGATACAATCAATTTTTCATCTGTCGCTCTATGCGGAGATTGAGATTGTTAGCCGCGGGAACGGGAACAAAAACTTGCCATATTTGATCGGTGAATTCACATCGAACAATATTGGTGCTGCGAGTGCCACGGGCATTTTCGCTGTAATTCTTGCCAATATCATCGCAATATTCTTGTTGCGCATGGTTGGCAAAAGCTTGATGGATTAGGATATAGACCATGGCTGCAGTTGCACAAACCTCGCCCTTGAGCAGAATTCTTTGGCCGGCCTTGGCTTGGACCATTGCCCTGATCTTTTTCTTTCCGATTTTCTGGTTGGTTTTCACCAGCTTTAAGACCGATGCCGATGCGGTAAAGCCAGAACATCTATTTTTCTTCACGCCGACCTTGGAAAACTACGCCAATATGACCGAAAACTATGACTATTGGCGCTTTGCGATCAATTCGGTCATCACGGCCACATTTGCGACTGCTTTTGCGCTGGCTGTTGGCGTGCCGGCGGCCTATGCGATGGCGTTCGATCCAAGCCGCCACACTAAGGACATTTTGGTCTGGATGCTGTCGACCAAAATGCTCCCCGCGGCTGCGGTTCTGTATCCTATGACGTTTTTGACTAAAAATATACTTGGTCTGTTTGACACACATTTTCTGATTATTGTGGTGCTTTGCTTGATTAACCTGCCAATCGTTATTTGGATGCTGTTTACCTATTTTAAGGAGATTCCAAAAGACATCATCGAAGCGGGTAAAATGGATGGGGTGAGCACTTGGGGCGAGATCAAGGACATTTTGATCCCTCTGGCTTGGGGCGGCATTGCCTCAACCGGTCTGTTGACGTTTATCTTTTGCTGGAATGAGGCCTACTGGACCGTACGACTTACCACCATTGACGCGGCGACCCTGTCAAAACTCATTGAGGGCAACCGTGCGCCTGAGGGCTTGTTCTTTGGTCGCCTTTCGGCGGTATCGACGGCCGCTGTTGGCCCAATCGTTGTTTTAGGGTGGTTTTGCCAAAAGCAATTGGTACAGGGTCTTACTTTTGGGGCGGTAAAATAATGCTTCGTGGTTTGGATATCACATCGTCGCTGGCTATAGACCGTAACGGCGGGCAGGGGTAAGCCATGTCCATTATCCAGCCGGAAATTGAGTTCGTTGACAGATCCACTAGGAGCATTCGCTATCTGGAGCACGGTCTGCCGACAGATTTGTGCCGCTGGCACAGTCACGAAGAATATGAGCTACATTTTATCTTAGAAACTCGAGGCAAGGCCTTTGTGGGAGATTATATCGGCGATTTTGGACCGGGCGCGCTCTATCTTACTGGCCCGAACTTGCCACATAATTGGGTGACGGATGATGTCTGGACGCGTGAAGTTCAGGTCCGCGACATGTTGGTTCAGTTTAATCAATCCAGTTTTGATGCGTTGAAAACGGCCTTCCCAGAATTTACTGATATGCAGCGCATGTTGACCCTGTCGCAATCGGGCATTGAGTTTGTCGGATTTAATCCGACGTTTGCCCGCGGCCAGATGGAGGCCATTCGTGATGCCCGCGGGCCTGATCGGATTCTGGCGTTCTTGCGTCTTATGGTGCGGGTGAATGAACATGCCGAAAAGAAGGTGCTTTCGGTCAGTAAGATGGTTCAGACGGACGGAAATGGAAAGCAGGCGCGTATTGGTGAGGTTATTGATTTTGTGGTGAATAACTTTGCAGAAGATATCTGCGTTGAGCGTGCGGCTGCAATCGCGCGCATGTCACCAGCAGCGTTTTCGCGCAACTTTCAAGCAACCACGGGTCATAAATTTGTTGAATTTGTGACGCGGATTAGAATTGGGCAGGCATGCGGCATGCTCTACGCAACCGATGCGCAGATTTCGTCGATTTGCTTCGATGTCGGATTCCAAAACCTGGCGAATTTCAATCGCCATTTCTTAAAGATGAAGCACATGACTCCCACCGAATATCGTCAAACTGCTCAAGCCGATCTAGCCCCCAATTCAGGAGTTGTCGCATGAACCGAATGTCTTTTCCTGCCTTGTTTGAGACAGCGTATAACCGCTCTGACTGCGAAATCGGCATTGTGCATTTGGGCTTTGGTGCTTTTCATCGGGCGCATCAGGCGCTTTATGTTGATGATTATATGGATCAAACGGGAGATCTGCGCTGGGGTATTGCCGCGGTCAATCTGCGGGCTGCCGAATCGCCCAGTTTTGCCCCTCTGAAAGAGGCACAGCATGGCTATGTGCTGAAGTCCATGTCCGGCAGTGGCGAGATAGATTTTCGCCGCGTGCGCTCGCATGTTAAATTTTCTGACTGGGCGGATAATGCCGAGGAAGCCGAAGAGCTATTGGCGCGTTCCTCGGTGCATATGGTTACAATTACAGTGACCGAAAGTGGCTATTATATGGATGAAACCGGGGTATTAAACCCTGAAGATCCCACCATCGTTGCAGAGCTTGGTGGCGGTGCAGCTTGCACCATCTATGCCTATTTGACCCGCGCTTTGGCGCGGAGGAAAGCCGCCGGATTGGGCGGAATTTCGATTTTGTGCTGCGATAACATTCGGCGAAACGGCAAAATGTTGCAGCGCAACCTCTTTGCCTATCTCAATTTGATCGGTGCTGAGGATCTTGTGGAATGGGTGCGAGCCTGGGTTACCTTTCCTTGTTCGATGGTTGATCGCATTACACCGCGCACGACGGAGAAATTGCAAAGCGAAGTGGACGCACTTTTTGGCCCCAGTCCCTTTGTTCCGATCATGGCCGAAGATTTCACGCAATGGGTGGTTGACGATCAGTTCGCAGCCGAGCGGCCGGATCTGACGAAAGTCGGTGTCACCTTCACCCAGAACGTTGACCCCTATGAAGAAGCAAAAATTCGCATTCTCAATGGTGGTCATACCTGCTTGGCCTATTTGGGTGCTTTGGCCGGGCATCACACTTTTGATCAGGCGATGGCGGATCCAGAGCTCTTTGCGCATTTCGAAGAATTTGAACGGGGTGAAGTCCTGCCTGCTTTGACCGAGGCACTGCCATTCGACAAAGACCTCTATCTCAATCAAATTATAGTGCGATTTAAAAATGCATCCATCGGCGATACGGTTGAGCGGATCTGTGCGGATGGGTACCTGAAGTTTCCAATCTTCATTCATCCAACTCTCGCCGGATGCCTGCAACAGGGAATTTTGCCGCGCGCTGGGCTGCGCGCAATTGCGAGCTGGTATGTCTTTTGTAAGCATATCGAGGCAGGAAGCCTGCCAATCGCATATGGGGAACCATATTGGGACAATCTACGCGAGCTGCTGCAAGAGGGCCAAGTCGACCGTTTTGCGCAATCCGCTTCGCTTTGGGGCGCGCTGCCGCAAGACCATCTGGAATTTACGCCAGCGTTGATCACTGCAATCACAGAAATGGAAAAAAAATGGCCAGTCTAACAATTCGTGACGTGAAAAAATCTTATGGTGACCTTCAGGTCATGCATGGGGTAGACTTGGATGTTGAAGAAGGTGAATTTGTTGTCTTTGTTGGGCCGTCAGGCTGCGGCAAGTCGACTTTGCTGCGGATGATTGCAGGTTTGGAAGAAGTCACCTCTGGTGAAATTTCCATTGGAGACAAAGTCGTAAATGACGTAGCGCCAGCCAAGCGCGGCGTGGCGATGGTCTTTCAATCCTATGCGCTTTATCCGCATATGACCGTTTTCAACAATATGGCCTTCGGTCTCAAGCAGGCGAAGACGCCGCCTAAGGAAATTGATCGTCGCGTGCGTGAAGCCGCAGAAGTGCTACAGATCACCGATTATTTGGACCGCAGCCCGCGCAACCTATCGGGCGGGCAGCGTCAGCGCGTGGCGATTGGCCGGGCAATTGTTCGCGATCCCGAAGTATTTTTGTTTGATGAGCCCCTGTCCAATCTGGATGCCGCTTTGCGCGTACAAACTCGTTTGGAAATCGCCCGTTTGCACGAGCGTTTGAAGTCCACAATGATCTATGTGACCCACGACCAGGTTGAGGCCATGACGCTCGCCGACAAAATTGTCGTCATGCGTGCGGGCCGGGTGGAGCAGATCGGCTCGCCGATTGATCTCTATCGCAACCCCACCAATGCTTTCGTGGCGCAATTTATTGGCAGTCCGAAGATGAATTTTTTCACAGCAGCAGATTTGGCCGAAAATGGTAAAAAGTCTTTGCCAGCCGCGGCCAGTGGCGCGCATATAGGCATTCGCCCGGAGCATCTGACGTCCTGTACGGAAGCCAAGGCGCTTGTGGGCGGGACATTGGATCTGGTCGAGCAATTGGGCGAATATGCTTTGGTTCACTTGGTGAGCGCCTCTGGCGAGGCCTTCATTGTGAAAATGGAGCATCCGCCGGAAACTGCGAAGGGTGACACCATGTGGTTCACGGCGAAACGTGATGTTCTGCACCTGTTTGATCAAAGCTCGGGTCTGCGTATCGAAGCCTAGCCCGGCCAGTCAAGATTGGCTCAGGGTAAAGATCTTTAGGCCTGCGCCAAAAGATCTTCGACGCGGGCAATCTTGCTGTCTTTGTCATAGCCGTCAAAATAGACTGAACTCATGATCTGCGGTGGACCGAAGAAGAAGCGCTCATAAAGTGCCTGACGATTGCCGAAGCCCGACACGGCGATGTCATGAGCCAGGCGATACAGGGCAACGCGGTCGCGGCTGTCCATATGGGTCAGTTGGAAATATTTTTCCACGTCGCCTGCCATGGCGTTGCTGAAATCCGCTTCGGTTGGTGTCGCCATGAGAGAGGAGGAGCCTAAGAGTTGCAGGATCTCCACCATCCGCGGGTACATTTTGGGAAAGAGATTGCGCGAGGCGTCCAAAGGGCCGCGTAGGGGAATGAAATTTCCCCATTGATCCTCATGGGCCTGTTGTTCTGCCGAAAAGAGCAGGGCGCGCACGGTTTCTGCCATCAACATGACTTCGGCAATCATGCCCTTCGTGGCCAAATCCTTGTCGCGGCCCGTTGCCTTGGCAATGGCGCACATGACGCCGACCATGAACTCTGCCTTGGCCAGCTTTCCGCAGGCCACTTGATGGGCCATATGCACCACGGCATTGGTTTGCGCGAAAGCCTGGTTACAAAGGTGAGGTTCACCATACATGAAAACCCGCTCCCATGGGACCAAGACATTGTCAAAAATGACCACCGCATCCATCTCCTCATAGCGCGAGGACAGGGGGGCATCAAAATGAGATTTACCATGGTCATAGCTGTCTCTGCAGATCATCTTGAGACCGGGGGTGGCGATGGGAATGGCAAAGGCGAAAGCAAAGGGAATATTGCTGTCATCAGCCCGCAAAAGTGTTGAGGGGAAGACTTCAATTTCATCAGATAATGGCCCCAAAGTGGCCAATAGCCTTGCGCCTTTCACAATGATCCCAGCACTGGTTTCTTTGACCACATGCAATGCAACCTCTTCGTTGAATTTGCCGCTGGTGGCCTGCGCATGTGACACGGATGGGTTCACCAAAGTATGGGTCAACACCCGATCATTCAGCCGTACATCGTCATAGAACCGGGTCATATTTTGAACAAAATCCGCCTGCCCTTTGCTGCCTTGCGCTAAAAATCCTGGGGCATGAGCAAAGGCCATAACAGAGGCGTTCTTATAATCGGGCGTGCGGCCAAACATCCCGTTGGACCATGTGGCCCATTCATAGAATGCGCGGCCGCGCCGCACCACATCGTCTTTGGATTTGGGCACCATATGCGAGATCGCACAGCGAATGCCCTGGGCGTCTTCATAGGTCACGATATCGCGGTAGGCCGCTTCATGCTGCCGATCCAAAAACCCCGCCAAAGAGGCTGCGCCGCCGGCCATGCCCGGCTCAGCTGTCACATCCTGAACCCGCGTTCCGCGCGTCCAAATTTCACGATCATCACGCAGCCCCTCAAGATACTGCGCTCCGGTTCTGATTCCAGCGGTTGTCATGCCAAATTCCGTTTCTTTGTGGGTTCTGATAATTTGTTCAAAATTCGATTAAATTCGTCCCATTCAGCCGCTGTCACGCGCTGCATAAAATCGTCATGAATGCGCTCCACCATGGGCATCATATGCTCCATCAAGGCCCGGCCTTTTTGCGTGGGGATGATATGTATATGACGGCGATCTTCCGTAGAGCGCAGGCGCCCAATGAGGTTTTTCTTCTCAAGCCGATCCAAAATCCCGACCAATGAGGGCGGTGGCAGCAGGGTGATCTGCGAAATCTGCGCTGAGGTGAGATGCTGTTTTTCCCAAAGCGCGCGCAGGACCCGCCACTGCTGGTCTGTCAGATCATTAGCCTGAAACAACCGCCGATAGCTTGGCATCACCCGATCTAAAGAGCGGCTGAGAATCATCGGGAGGCTGTCCAGAAATTTAGGCATTTATCACTCATCTATGAATTATTCATATATTAACTAATTAGAGATGCTCCGCTCTGTCAAGAAAATCTGTACTGACCTGCTCTAAAATCCAGAAAATCCGGGCCTATCCGCACTCCTGACTTGTCATTTTCTGTAAGACTGCGATGATTTCGGCATTATGGACAAGGACGCCCCATGCCACATCTGATCGTTCAATATTCGCAGAATTTAGACCATGACGTTGATATACAGGAATTTTGCTCCGTCATGAATGTGGCCATGCAAGAAACGGCCGTGTTTCCTTTGGCCGGCATAAGGGTCCGGGCGCATCCAATGCCGCACTATTGTGTTGCCGATGAGCATCCCAAGAATGCCTTTGTGGACATGATCCTACGCATGGGAGAGGGGCGCAGTGATGCGACCAAATCGGAGGTTGGCGCGTTTTTGATGGCGCGTGCAGAGGCCGTTTTTGCGCCACTGCTGGCGGAGCCACATTTTGCGCTGTCATTGGAAATTGTGACGATCTCCAAACCCTTTGGCTGGAAAACAAATAGCATCCACACGCGGATCAATGCGCCGTCTCTCAAAGGAGAAAACCCATGAAGTTTGCATCCATCCGCGCGGCGGGAGAGGACCTATATGGGGCTGTGACCGACGCGGGCTTTATTGCTCTGTCAGCAAATTTCCCACACTGGGCGAATTTGACCGAAGTGATCTGCGCGCAGGCCTTACCGCAGCTGGCGAAAGCGGCTGAGGGGGCCACGGTTACCCATGATTTTGGCAGCTTCACCTATGAGATGCCCGTGGCGGGCGGTGAGAAAATTATTTGCGTCGGGGTCAATTTTCCAGATCGCAATGCGGAATATAAAGACGGCAGCCAAGCGCCTGCGAATATGTCACTGTTCCCACGGTTTGCCCGTGGTTTCGTGGGGCATGAACAGGCCTTGATCCGGCCGCCAGAGTCGCATCAACTCGATTATGAGGGCGAAATTGCCATTGTCATCGGCAAGGCTGGGCGGCGCATTTCTCAAGCCGATGCATATGATCACATTGCCGCGATGACCCTTTGCAATGAGGGGACGATCCGAGATTGGGTGCGCCACGCGAAATTCAACGTCACCCAGGGTAAGAATTGGGATAAATCCGGTGCTATGGGCCCATGGTTGGTGCCTTTTACGGAGGCTGCACAGTTGGACGATGTTCGCATCACCACCCATGTAAACGGGGAGTTGCGCCAAGATGATCGTACCAGCCGCATGATCTTTCCCATCCGCCGCCAAATCGAATATATCTCCACGTTCACCACCTTGATGCCGGGTGATATCATTGTCACGGGAACGCCGACGGGTGCTGGCGCGCGGTTTGATCCGCCAATCTATCTCAAACCCGGTGATATGGTTGAAGTTCACGCTGATGGCCTCGGGAGTTTACGCAATTGTGTTGAGGATGAGGCATGACCCCCGCAGAGATCTCCCGCGCGGCGCAGGCCCTATTTGAGGCCGAAAAAAGCCATAAGCAGATCGGACTGCTGACCCGCGCCCATCCTGAGATGACGATGGATGATGCCTATGCGGTGCAAAAAGCCTTGGTCGCGCTTAAGATTGCCGACGGCCGGCGAGTGATAGGCTGGAAAATCGGTCTGACCTCCAAGGCCATGCAATATGCTTTGAATATTGATATCCCGGACAGCGGGATTTTGTTTGATGATATGTATTTTGAAGATGGTGCGACTGTGCCTGCCGGACGGTTTATCCAGCCGCGTATCGAGGCAGAAATCGCCTTTGTGATGAAAGCAGATTTGGAAGGCGCGGCAGGGCGCAATGAGGTGCTGGCAGCAACGGACTATGTATGCCCCGCGCTGGAAATTCTCGATACGCGGATTGAGCGCGTTGATGCGCACACAGGGCATACGCGTAAAATTTTTGATACGATCTCCGACAATGCGGCGAATGCCGGCATCGTTTTGGGTCGCGCGCAACATGATCCCACAACGATTGATTTGCGCTGGGCGGGCGCGATTTGCAGCCGCAATGACGAGGTTGAGGAGACAGGGCTTGGCGCGGGCGTTTTGAACGATCCGGTTATGGGAATCGTTTGGTTGTCCGAACGTCTTGAAGCCTATGGGCAAAAAATTCGAGCGGGTGATATTGTTCTGTCTGGTTCGTTTATTCGCCCGATTGAAGCGCGGCCACAGGATGAATTCGTCGCTGATTTTGGCCCCTTTGGGCAGGTATCCATCGGATTTGCCTGAGCACCGCTCTCGTCATATCTGCGCGCGGGCGGCCCCCCCTTCAAAAAAAACTCGGGCACGGGGCCCGAGCTGAGGTTGAGGGAAGAGAGACGCCTTGCAGTAATGCCCCGGCGTCAGGGAATGCGGGGGGCTAAAGTGACAAACGATAGCCGCCGTTTTCAGTGATTAAGATGCTGGCCTTGCCGGGGTCGGGTTCAATTTTCTGCCGCAGGCGATAAATATGCGTTTCCAGCGTATGGGTCGTAACACTGGCGTTATAGCCCCAGACCTCATGCAAAAGAATATCGCGCGGCACCACTTGTTCGGTGGCGCGGTACAGAAATTTTAATATATTTGTCTCTTTTTCGGTCAGGCGAATCTTTTTGTCATCAGCTGTGACCAATATCTTGATTGATGGTTTGAACGTATAAGGCCCGAGCGAGAAGATCGCATCCTCCGATTGCTCATGCTGGCGCAGCTGCGCACGCAGGCGGGCCAAAAGTACGGGAAATTTGAAGGGCTTGGTGATATAGTCATTGGCCCCTGCATCCAGGCCCAATATTGTGTCGGAATCTGTATCATGGCCGGTGAGCATCAAAATGGGGCATTTGACGCCCTGCTTGCGGATCAAGCGGCACAGCTCACGCCCATCGGTATCTGGCAAACCCACATCCAGCACCATGAGGTCATAACTTTGTTGCTTAATCTTTTCCAAAGCTTCCGCGCCGCTGCTGCCCTCATAGACATCAAAATCTTCGGTCATAAGAAGCTGTTCGCTTAAAGCCTCTCTCAGATCTTCATCGTCGTCGACTAAAAGAATTTTATTAAGCTGTGCCATTCTACCTCTCAGTTTCATAAGATAGCCTATACCTGTGCGCTGGGGCGCTTTTTTGCAAGATTTGCAACAGAGATCTCACGACCTTGTGTCACAAATGAAGGAATTGTTTCAATTCACCTGCAAAAGGGGCTATCGGAGGCTCTATGACTTTATCACCTTCTCCTGTCGAGCTGCGCGCTCGCGCCTTGACCGATCTTCGCATGGGTCTGCCTGTGGTCATTGATATGCCTGAGCCGCTCGTGGTCTGCGCGGCTGAGACACTGACACAAGACAGGCTGGATGCCTTGCGCAGTTTGGGCGAGGTGCAAGCGGTTTTGTCCAAGTGGCGGGCCGATACGCTTAAGGTCAATGCATATGATGGGGATGTGGCGCGCATTTCTGTGCCGCCTTCGGTCGATGCACGCTGGTGCCAAGCGGTGGCCGATCCCATGCTTGACCTGAGCTATCCGATGAAGGGTCCCTTCCAGACCCTGCGCGGCGGATCTGTGGATGGGCAACGTCTTGCGGTGGCGCTTTTGAAAGCGGCGCATCTTTTGCCCATGGCGATCACGGTGCACAGCTTAGAGCCACTGAGCAGTTTAACACATTTGCCAGTTGATATCTTGTTGGAGCCTGGTTTTGCCCTTGTGGTCTCTGCGCAGCTGCCACTGGAAGTTAGTCAGGCGGGGCGCTTGCATGTGTTTCGCCCCGATGGCGGGGGAGATGAACATTACGCCGTTGAGATCGGGACGCCCGATCGGGCGGCGCCGGTCTTAACGCGCTTGCATTCAGCATGTTTCACGGGGGATATTCTTGGATCCTTGAAATGTGATTGCGGTCCACAGCTCAAAGGCGCTTTGGCGCAGATGGGGCAGGAAGGTGCCGGGATCCTACTGTATCTTAATCAAGAGGGTCGCGGTATTGGGCTGGCCAATAAAATGCGGGCCTATGCGCTACAAAGCCAAGGCTTTGATACGGTAGAGGCCAACCATCGCTTAGGGTTCGAAGATGATGAGCGGGATTTTCAGATCGGCGCAGAGCTGCTAAAAAGCCTGGGGTTTTTATCCATACGTTTGATGACCAATAACCCCAATAAGGTTGCCCGCTTGCAGGACCAAGGTCTTGTGGTGAGCGAACGCGTGCCGTTGGTTGTCGGCGGCACGTCGCAGAACCGCGGCTATCTCCAGACGAAGGCGGAAAAATCTGGGCATTTGCTATGAGCGCTTTGGATATGGTCTATGCCTCTGGTCGGTTGCATTATCTTGGTCGCGCCATGGCCGCGACCTGTGGGCGCGGAGGGGTGCGCGATGATAAGACCGAAGGGGATGGCGCAACCCCGCGCGGCATCCTGCGCATTGCTGCGCTGATGTATCGCCCCGACAGGGTGGCACCGCCCGCTCCTTGGGCGCTTCCAATCTATCTTGGCGATCTGTGGTGTGACGATCCGGCTCACAAATCGTATAATCAGCTTTGCCGCGCGCCTTTAAAGGCCAGTCATGAACAGATGCGCCGTGCAGACCCGCAATATGATATTGTGTTGATCACCGATTGGAATTGGCCCAAGGCGCGTCCGGGGGCAGGCTCTGCGATTTTTATGCACCAATGGCGTCGGCCAGGAGCACCTACAGCGGGTTGTATCGCGATGGCGCGGCCAGATATCCGTTGGCTGGCCAGCCGGGTCGCGCCCGGCACGCGGCTTATCCTGCGTTGATCTAATCGGGTTTAAGCATGCGCGGCCGGCACCCGCGCCCCAAAGATCGCGGAGCCAACTCGGACATGGGTGGCGCCAAAGGAGATCGCCTTGGCAAAATCATTGGACATGCCCATGGATAACCCCTCCAACCCGTTGCGCCGTGCCAGCTTGGCCAAAAGTGCGAAATGCATGCTGGCCTCTTCCTCAACAGGTGGGATGCACATCAAGCCCACGACGGGCAGATCCAGCGCATGGCAGTCTTTTACAAACCCGTCTACTGCATCGGGGGCAATGCCGGCCTTTTGTGGTTCCAACCCGGTGTTGACTTGAATGAAGAGGGCCGGGCAATGGCCCAGCTCTTGGGCCAAACGTGCCAGAGCGGTCGCCAATTTGGGGCGGTCTAAAGTGTGGAGACAATCAAACAGGCGCATGGCGGCCCGGGCTTTGTTCGATTGCAGCGGCCCGAGAAGGTGCACCTTGGCATCGGGGAATGTTTTTTGGAATTCGGGCCATTTGCCTTCTGCTTCCTGCACGCGATTCTCGCCAAAGACCCGGTGACCCTGTTGCAGCACTGCCAGAACGCGATCATTGGGCTGAACTTTTGACACGGCGATCAGCTCTACCGAGCCGGGAGCGCGCCCCGCGTCCTGCTGCGCCTGTAAAATTTCTTCAGAAACATGAAACAGTGACATATTTTTTTAACCTTTGTTTGACATTAACTCGAGTTTAACGGGCAACATGCAGGATGTCATTGGCTGAAAACCACCGATGCAGTGTGACATCTGTGCATCACGTTGGTGTTTCGGTGTGCCGTGGCAGGGTGGATCACTTGACCCAAGGGCCGTTCGCACGTCACTAAAGCCGTAATGCTTAACCAAGGTTCACCTTGGATTGGTATTTTAATTTGGATAGCAACTCGAGGGAAAAACATGAAACGCATCCTCCTTACAACTACTTCTTTGGTGCTCGCCGCTGGCGTTGCCCAAGCTGACGTATCTTTCTCCGGCACAGCTGGCGTTGCGCTTATCGATGACAACGGTGCATCCGTTGCAACACGTGACGGCATGTTCTTTGAGTCATACTATGACTTCGACATCGCTGCCTCCGCTGAATCAGACAACGGTGTGTCTGTTTCTCTTGGCTTCGACATGGGCGCTGGTAACAAAATCGACTACAATGATGACGATGAGCTCGAAGCACAAGGCAACACCGTCGGTGATGCTGACGTAACAGTCGGTTACGCTGGCTGGACATTGACTGTAGACCAAGGTGGCATCGATAACTTGTTCGATGATACTGATGGCGCGCAAGACGTACAAATTGCTGGTTCTATTGCTGGCTGGTCAGTCGCAATGACAACCGATCAAGAAGGTTCTACAAGTTCTTACAAAGTCGGCGGTAACGTAGCTGGTGTAGCACTCACATTCACTGGCACAGACAACGATGACGCTGGCGGTAGCGCCACTGGTATCTCTGCATCTTACGCAATGGGTGCTTTGACTGTATCTGGTGCCATGTCCGACGAGTCAGATGACGGTGAAGATGATTCATCTATTGGTTTCTCATACGCAATGGACTCTTTGACTGTTGGTTACACAACAATCAAGCCAGGTTCTAATGGTTCCTATGGCGACGAGTGGGACGCTTCAGTTAAATACACAGCTGGCGCATTGGTTGCATCTTTCGCAATCGACGAAACTGACGCGACTACAATTATTGCTGATTACGCACTCGGTGGTGGCGCATCTGCTTTCGCAGCAATGCACGACAAAGCTGGTACAGCTTCTGACCTGACAACTGTTGGTCTGAACTTCGCATTCTAAGCGAAACCGACTTAGGTTAAAGAAAGAGCGGCGCTTCGGCGGCGCTCTTTTTTGTTGGAGCTGTCGGATTGCCGCGCCTTTGATCTGTCTTTCGTCCCTTCGTGATTGCGTGCTAGACAGGCTGGCGATATCGGCGGAAAACCAGCGGCTACGGAACATGACATGATGAGATCACAGGTAACTTCGCAAGGCTCCGCCTAATATGGATCATGGCCCAACGCAGTCTCCAGCGGTGTTTGATGTATTGGTTGTGGGCGCCGGCCCAGCCGGGTTAATGGCGGCTGAGCAAGCCGCGCAAGCTGGAATGCGTGTGGCAGTGGCAGAGGCGATGCCCTCACCGGCACGAAAATTTCTCATGGCTGGAAAATCTGGTCTCAACCTAACCAAGGCAGAGAAACCAGAGGCGTTTTTGCAGTATTTTGACGCCATCTCCTCCCTGAAACCGATTCTGTCTGAATTCGGACCGGATGAGGTCATCGGCTTTGCGGAAGGTCTTGGGCAGGAGGTTTTCACCGGCAGTACGGGCCGGGTTTTCCCGACACGCATGAAAGCGTCTCCCCTTCTGCGCGCATGGTTGGCTCGGCTAGATGCGCTCGGTGTTGTGCTGTTACGCCGCCACCGATGGGTCGGTCCCTTGACCCCACATACGCAGCATCTGTTTGAAACGCCAAAGGGCAAGGTTCCCTTGACCGCTGGGGCGCTGATCCTTGCGCTCGGTGGCGCGAGTTGGGCGCGTTTAGGGTCGGATGGCGCTTGGCAGAGGGCCGTCGCGGCAGCGGGCCTGCCAATTGCCCCTATGCAAGCGTCCAATGTGGGCATGCAGAGGGCTTGGTCCGCACATATGCAACCGTTTTTTGGTCAACCAGTCAAGAATGTCGAGCTGACCGTCGCAGGCCAGCGCAGCCGTGGTGAATTTGTGATCACTCAATCGGGTGTGGAAGGTGGGGCAATCTACGCGCTGGGGCGGATGTTGCGGCAGACCCCTTTGGCCCAGATTGATTTTGCACCACAGCTTTCGGTTCAGGTGCTGCGGGCAATGATCTCAAATCGCAAGCCAAAGGACAGTCTGGCCAATTTCTTGCGGAAATCTGTCAAGCTAGATGCCACAAAACGCGCCTTGCTGTTTGAGCTAACCCGGCCAATGCCCCGCGATACCGAAGGACTTGTGACTGCCATCAAGGCTGCGCCTCTGACGCTTGCGGGATCACGCCCCATAGACGAGGCCATCTCGACAGCGGGTGGCCTCTCTTGGGAGGCTTTGACAGCTGAATTGATGCTCAAAGATGTACCGGGCGTATTCTGCGCCGGTGAAATGTTGGATTGGGATGCGCCGACAGGCGGATATTTGATCACCGCCTGCCTTGCAACTGGCCGTTGGGCTGGACGCGCGGCTGCTGATTATCTCTCGGCCAAAGCCCTTTCATAGGCCGGACGCGCTCGGCAGCGTTTGGCATAGTCTTTCAAGACAGTGCCGGCGTCAGGAAATTTTGCCGTAAAGGCCCAGTTGAGGCAATGCACAGCCAAAATATCAGCGATTGTGAAATGCTCTCCCATGAGAAACGCGCCCTCAAGCCGGTGTTCGAGCCGTTTTAAACTGCGCTCAAATTCCCATTTCAAAACGGATTTCACATCAGCAGAACGCTGTTCAGGTGGATTGACGAAAGAGCTTTTTGCCGCGACCCAAAGCAGGCTGTCGAATTCTTCCAGCAGGAAGTGAATATGTCCATCCAGACGCAAACGTTCAACAGACCCGGCTGGGAAGGTTAGGGCGTTGTGGCGATCAGATAAAAAACTCATGATCGCGACGCTATCGGGAAGAACCTCTCCATCGACCATCAGGGCTGGCACTTTGCCGCTGGGGTTGAGCGCTTTGACCTCAGCTGAGCCGGGGTCTCCTTTGACTTGCTCATAGGGCAAGCCCAATTCCTCAAGTGTCCAAATTACTCGTAAAGTTCGATTCTTTGTCGACCCCAATACCTTATACATTTACCTTCTCCCCATCATTGAAATTCGGACGAAACATCTTTCAACCTGTGCCATCTGTGGCGCGGTTTGCCCAGCAGATCGGAGCTGCAAATCCGTGTCGAGCAAGAGCGTAATCACCTGCTCCAGCCGGTCCCGGCTCCAAGTGCCGACCTGCCGTTGGATCCGATCTCGCCGTGGCCCATAGACCGGCGGCCGAAGCTTGGCCACGCCTTGCGATGCGCCCGCTGGATCAGAGGCGGCGGCGTGCAGAAGGCGGAAATGGCGCAGGGCGGCAATGCAAAGCCCGGTGGCGGTCCCGCCCTGAGCGATCACACGGTGCAACACCGGGGCAATCTCATTTGTTCTCAGATCCGCCACCAAACCAATGACATCATCGAGCGCCGCTTCGGTGGATTGTGGCGCGCATACCTCAACATCACTCAGGGTGACGGGTCCGGCTTGGGACATGCAATATAGAGCCAATTTTTCTAAGAATTGATTGAAATCACCTGGGTCTATAGCCTTGGAAAGATCGGTAATGGCTGCGCTGGCCGCGGCATCAACGTCGCCCATGCCGACTTTTGCCAATGCGGCTTCCACTTCTGCGCGGGTGGGTGGTTCATCGAAAATTGCGATGGACCAGGCGTTGGGATGGGCTTCAAAGGCTTTGCGGATTTTTGAGGTCGGCTTTAAGGCACCACCGATGACAACCATCTGGGCATCCCCGGCCTGCCAATCGCGAAGCCCCGCCAAAATTGCTTCGGCGCAATTTTCATTGGCGTCTTCGACAAGGACCACGCGCGGACCGGGGAAAAACCCAACCGCTTTGATGGCGTCATTCAGCGCGACCCCGTCGCGTCGCAGCTCGCCGCCTTGCAGGCGTGTGAGGCGCATTTCTTCCTCGCCCTGCGGTCCAATCAGCCCCTTGATCAATTGCTGTCGCTTGAGCGCGACGCGCATCGCATTGGCGCCATAGATTAAAACCCCAATCTTGTTGAGATCGGGCTTCGCAAGAGCTGCCAATGCGTCGCGGGTCGAGAGCTTCATGGCAGGTCCAAGGTTAGAAGTTCTGAGGCGACCTGCCTTGCCAGAATGGCCATTAAGCGGTCATAGGCGTCTCTTTGGGCCCGCTGGGTGGCCACGGTCGTGCCTGTAGCGGAATATCCTGTAAAAGATTTTGCAGTTTGGCGCGTCAGAAAAGCGCCATCCGCATCCAGCAAGGAATATTCCAGCTCGCCGACAAGGCTATAGCGGCTGATCTCTTGGGCCGCAGAGACAACGATATTGTCCTCTGTGACTTTCAACTCATAATGCAATGCAAAACGCGCGCTCTTTGCCGCTCCAAGCTGCGCTTCTAAATTTCGGACCAGCTCATATTCTGCCCGATTAACCGGCGCTTGGATCAGTATCTGATTGTAAAGCCGTTGCGAACTGGGATCCATGACCGGTGTCAGCCCACAGCCCGCCAGGACAAGGGCCGCACTTAGAAATCCGCGTCGGCTAGATAACCACATTTACGATACGTCCGGGTACAATGATCAGCTTCTTAGGTGTAGCACCATCCAGCGCTTTTATCACAGCGTTATTCTGCAACACCAAGGCTTCCAGCTCGTCTTTGCCCATGTCTTTGGCCACAGTGATTTCATCACGGCGCTTGCCGTTGATTTGGATCGGTAAGGTCACCTCATCTTCAACCAAAAGCGCCGGATCTGCTTTTGGCCAGGCAGTATTGGCAATCAGCCCCTGCCCGCCTTGATGAGCCCAAATATCCTCTGCCAAATGCGGCGTCATCGGAGCCATCAATTGCGCCAATGTCATGATCGCCTCATGCTGCGCGGCATATCCGGCCTTGGATTTGGCCAAAGTCGCGGTAAAGCCATAGAGCTTGGCAATCGCTGCATTGAAACCAAAACTCTCCACCCCCGAGGTGACATCTACAATGGTTTTATGCAGCGCTCGCAGGAGATCTTTGTCCCCATCGCCAGTTTGGTTTTTGTCCATATTGGCGATTTTATCACAAAGCTGCCAGACGCGGTTCAAATGCTTAAACGCCGCTTCCGCACCAGAGGCCGTCCATTCGACATCGCGCTCGGGCGGGCTATCGGACAGAACGAACCACCGCGCCGTATCGGCGCCATAGCTGCTGATGATGCTGATTGGATCAACAACGTTATTTTTCGATTTTGACATCTTTGCGGAAGGCACAATCGTGACCTCAGCGCCTCCCTCAAGCAAAAAGGCCTTGCCATCGCGCAGCGCCACCTCTTCGGGGTAGTGATAGACAGGGCGGCCATCCTTGCCCTCTGATTTATAGATTGCATGGGTGACCATGCCTTGGGTGAACAGCGCGTTAAACGGTTCAATCGCGGAGGGCGGCAAATGGCCACAAATTTGCATCGCGCGGGCAAAGAAGCGCGAATAGAGCAGATGCAAAATCGCATGTTCCACACCGCCGATATACTGATCGACGTTCATCCAATAGCTTGCCTCCTTCATATCTGTCGGTGTGGTGGCATTGGGGGCCGTGAAGCGCGCATAATACCAAGAGGAATCCACAAAAGTATCCATCGTGTCGGTCTCGCGGCGGGCCTCTTTGCCGCAAGCTGGGCAGGCGCAGTTGCGCCAGGTGGGGTGGCGATCCAGCGGGTTGCCAGGAATGTCAAATGTAACATCATCAGGCAGGCGGATCGGTAGGTTTTCCTTCTTCTCCGGGACCACGCCGCAGCTGTCACAATGTACCACTGGTATCGGACATCCCCAATAGCGCTGCCGGCTCAATCCCCAATCGCGCAGCCGATATTGCGTTTTGCCGATGCCAAGGCCCTGCGCTTCGGCCCAATCAATGGTGGCGTCAATCGCCTCTTGCCCCGTGGCCTCTTTCAGGCCGGCAGGTTGATTGACCCAGCGCACCGTTTCCGTTTTGGCCGGTACAAAAGCCACATCTGACACGGGAGTATCCTCATTGAGCGCAAAGAAGGTATCAATCACCGGCAGATCGTATTTGCGCGCAAAATCAAGGTCGCGCTGGTCATGGGCCGGGCAGGCAAAAATTGCGCCAGTGCCGTAATCCATCATCACAAAATTGGCGACCCAAACAGGCAATGGCGCGCCGCCAAGTGGGTTTTTCACGGTGATGCCGGTATCAAAGCCTTTCTTTTCAGCCTTTTCCATCGCCGCTTCTGTGGTGTCCATTTTCTTACATTCGGCGCAGAACTCGGCCAAGGCGGGGTTTTTCGCCGCCAGGCTTTGGGTCAGCGGGTGGTTTGCGGCCAGGCCAATGAACGAGGCGCCGACCAAAGTATCGGGGCGGGTGGTGTAAACGGTCACGCCCTCATGACCATCTTGCGGTGTGGTCAGCGGGAAGGTCATTTCCAACCCGCGCGATTGGCCAATCCAATTTTCCTGCATCAGGCGGACTTTGGCAGGCCAATTGTCCAGCCCGTCTAAGGCGCTGAGCAATTCGCCTGACATGGATGAGATGTTGAAGAACCATTGTGTGAGCTCGCGGCGTTCAACCTCGGCATTGGAACGCCAGCCTTTGCCGTCAATCACCTGCTCATTGGCCAGCACTGTCATATCGACCGGATCCCAATTGACCATTGCATTCTTGCGATAGACCAATCCATTGGCAAGCATATCGAGAAACAAGGCCTGTTGTTGTCCGTAATATTCAGGATCACAGGTGGCAAATTCGCGCGACCAATCAATCGACAGGCCCAAGGGTTTCATCTGTGTGCGCATGGTTGCGATGTTGTCATAGGTCCATTCTTTGGGATGCCCACCTATAGCCATCGCGGCATTTTCAGCTGGCATGCCAAAGGCGTCCCACCCCATTGGATGCAGCACATTATGTCCGGTAGACAGCTTATAGCGCGCAATCACATCGCCCATGGTGTAATTGCGTACATGGCCCATGTGAATGCGGCCCGACGGGTAGGGAAACATTTCCAGGACATAGTATTTCGGACGATCGGCAGTCGCCACGGCTTTGAAGGTCTCGGCTTCGGCCCAAGCCTCTTGCCATTTGGCTTCGATTTCGGCGGGGGAATAGCTGCTCATGGGATCTGCCTCGTCTATATATTCATGGGCCAAACCCAGATTGAGCGCCCGCCGGTAGTCATAGGCTGCTTTGTCTCAGGTTTCCAGAGCTCCGAGGGATCCATGCCGAAAAATCACCCCCCAAAAACAAAAAGGCGACCCCTTGGGGCCGCCTTCTGTAACTTCGATTCTAATCGACTTAGAATGCGAAAGACAGCTGGAAGGTCATACCTTCTTTGTAGTCTTTTGCACCAACTTCGTCGTCGGAATCATCGTTGTCGTTGTCATCTGCGTAAGATGCCAAGAGCGATGCACCGCCGCCGAGGTCATAGCTCAGACCAGCATATGTATCTTCAACACCGTCATCTGCACCGATGAAGAGGTTCATGCCGTTGCCCATGTCGTAGGACACGTCAACATTCCAGTCGTCGCTTTCGTCTGTCGCAACAGTCACACCCATTGCACCTTCGGCATAGACAACTTTAACATCCCAGTTGGCTTTTGCGCCAGTTGCATCTTCTGCAACATAAGATGCTGTTGTTGTGAGCGCGCCCATTGGGTAGCTGACTTCAACACCGGTTGAACCGCCATTGTTGTTAGTGGAATGACCCAATGCAACAGTTGCACCGCCCCAAGTTGTGCTCACACGCACACCGGTTGTGGATAGCTGTGACGCTGCTGTGTTGTCGTCATTGTCCAACCAAGCGGTGTTTGCGTTTTGAGCGGCCAGCGCATAGGTGAATGCGCCTGCAGTGCCTGTAATGCCGAGCGACATGTAATCTGTTTCAGTACCTGGTGGAGTAGCAGTAGTAAGATTTGTGTCGTCACCCAAAGAGACGCTGACTTTTGCGCCACCAAGTGTCATGTCGGCACGAGTCACCATTTCGCCGTCTGCTGCGCGGAATGCATCGTTGTCCATGGAGCCAACAGAAGACCATGCGTTTTCAGCAGCATGTTTTGTGTCACCATAGTGGATGCCGGAATCGGCATTTGTCAAAGAGATCAGAGCATCAGTGGCAGTGATATCGTTGCCTTGGTTCCCATCGGCATAGTCCAGCTCAACAGATGCAGCTGCTGTGTAGCCGTTGTCCAGCTCTTTTGAGAACGCGATGTTCAGATCCATGTCGGAGAATGGATTGGAAGCGGATGCGCCGTTTGTGTGATCTGTGTCGTTGTAGCCAAAATTTGCTGTGCCGGAGAAGGTGACTTCTGCAGCGGCGATACCAGCGGTCATCACCAGAGCAGTAGAAGTAAGGAGAATGCTTTCATGCTAAAGTGGGCTATTGGTACTGCTTTTTAGACGAATCAGTTCCAAATAGTGTTGTTTGTCAGTATATAGGCGCTCGAGGAGGGCCTCAGTATGTCTATTTTTTCAAATATTTTTAAAACAACTGATTCAAATTCGTCTAAAAATCTCCAAGAATTCTCCTGTTTCGAAGATTTCTTTGATCATAAATACTATCCATTTTCCAAGGCGACCAAGCGTCGGAGCCATTTGGAGCTTTATGTGTTCGACAAACACATCAGGCCGATCTTTGGTCACAAAACCCTTGCAGAGATTACCAGCCAGGATCTTGATCTATGGATGACGGCGCAATTAGAGGCGGGCTATAAACCTGCGACGGTGAACAAGCATTCAAGCATGTTGAACCGAATTCTAAACATTGCCGTGCAATGGGGCTATCTCGACACAAACCCATTTAAAGCCGTGGTCATAAAAAAATTGCCAACGGGCGATTATATGCAGCGGTTCCTAACTCATTCGGAGATCAAAAGTTTGCTGAGCGCCTGCAAGCGCAGTACACATCCCTTCTTGCATCCCTTCGTCAAACTGCTCTTGCTCACCGGGGCTCGAAAGAGCGAGCTGCGCCTGGCCAAATGGACCTGTATTGATTTGCAAAAAGGCGAGCTTTTTGTCGCCGTTAGTAAAAGTGGCCGCAGCCGCACGGTGGTTTTGAGCAAAAAAGCCCTGGCCGTTCTTGAACAGGTGAAATTGCGCTCTGAGGCTCTGGGCCTGCCGATCACTCGAGACAGCTGGGTTTTTGCCAATCCGCGTACGGGTCAACCCTACACCAGCTTACATATTGCGTTTTTTAAAGCGCGAGACAGTGCGGGCTTAAGCTCGGTTCGGATGCATGATTTGCGCCATACCTATGCCAGCCTGTTGATTAATAACGGAGCCAGCATTTACGAGGTTCAGCAATTGCTGGGGCATTATAATATCTCTATGACTGAACGCTATGCCCGCCTTTTTCCCAATACTTTGCAAGATCGGGTTGATATCGTCGCCGAGTCGCTTGATTTTGACCGCATCTAAGTGCAGGCGGCAGTTGCCATCTGTGACTGTTGCACGGGTTTCGAGGTGAAAATCCTGCGCATATTCGGCAAAAACTGCGCGAGAAAGATGTTCCGCCTCGCCGGCACCCAAAGATCAACACTCATCATGCGGTTTGACCTCACCGCTGGTTGCAATACCATGGCGCCATGGTTGTCCGTAATCCTACGGTCACATTTGGGGAATACTTATGATATTTGAAAATTCTGCTGTTGCTGTTGTGTCCGGCGGCGCCTCTGGTTTGGGCGCGGCCACCGCGCGAAAGCTCTCCGACATGGGTGCACGGGTTGTGGTTTTTGATCTCAACATTCAAGCCGGCGAGGCCGTCGCGCAGGAGCTTGGCGGAGTGTTTCAACATGTTGACGTGGCCGATCCTGCCAGTGTCGCCGCCGGGTTTGAAGCTGTGCGCGCAACGCTCGGCACGCCGCGCGTAATGGTCAACTGCGCGGGAATTGCCCCGGCCGTTAAAACTGTATCACGCGGCGCGGCGCATGACCCCGCGGTCTTTGCCAAAGCGGTCCAAGTTAATCTGATCGGCAGTTTCAACTGCGCCTCTCAAGCTGCCTGTTTAATGGCGGCCGCAGATCCATGCGGGCCCGACGGTGCGCGGGGTGTGATTGTCAACACAGCTTCCGTGGCGGCCTATGATGGGCAAATTGGACAGGTTGCCTATTCCGCATCCAAGGGTGGAATCGTGGGGATGACGCTGCCAATGGCGCGGGATTTGGCCGATAAAGGCATTCGCGTATGCGCCATTGCGCCGGGCATTTTCGCCACCCCCATGATGGACGGAATGCCGCAAGAGGTTCAAGATGCGCTGGGCGCACAGGTGCCCTTCCCGCGGCGCTTAGGTCAGGGGGCGGAATATGCCAATCTGGTGGGACATATTATCGACAATCAAATGTTGAACGGCGAAGTCATCCGTTTGGATGGCGCGATCCGTATGGCGCCGCGGTAAATCCTTCCGATGCCCGATACAGAGCGCCCAGTCGCAATTCTTGGAACCGGGTTGATCGGCGTCAGCTGGACAGCATTGTTTTTGCATCATGGCTTCGATGTGCAAGCTTGGGATCGTGATCCCGAAGCGCGCGATATGCTAAAGGAACGGCTCAAAGCGCCCTTAGCGCAATTGCAGCAATTGGGTGCTGGTGCAGATCGTCCGGGGCGTTTGACAGTCAATTCTGAGCTTACAGAGGTTTTGTCGCGCGCGATATTCGTGCAAGAGAATGCACCTGAGCGCTTGGATGTGAAACACGATCTATACCGCAGTTTTGAGCTGCACGCCGAGGCCGATGCTCTGATTGCCTCCAGCGCGTCTGGGCTGCCTTGGTCAGAACTGAGCGCGCAGATGGACAGGCCGGAGCGTCTGCTGAATGGACACCCCTACAACCCGCCCCATCTCGTGCCCTTGGTTGAGCTGTTTTGCCCGGCGGAGGCAACTTTGGCCCGCGCCGAAGAGATTTACCGTCGCATTGGCCGGGTGCCTGTGCGGATGAAACGTGAGGCGGTGGGTCATTTGGCCAATCGGTTGGCCTCTGCACTCTGGCGCGAAGCGGTTCATATCGTCGCTGAAGGCATCGCAGATGTGGAGGCGGTGGACCTTGCGCTGGTGAATGGGCCGGGGCTGCGCTGGGCGGTTATGGGCGCGCATATGACCTACCATCTGGGCGGCGGCTCGGGTGGCCTGGCCCATTACCTTGAGCATCTCGGTGACAGTCAGGAGGGGCGTTGGCGCAGTCTTGGCACCCCGAAACTGACGCCAGAGCTGCGGGCTGCGCTGATCGCAGGGGTCGAGGCAGAGGCCGGCGGAAAATCCATTGCGCAATTGGAGCAAGAGCGCGATGCGGCTTTGATGCGTATCTTAGCCACGCGGAGCGGCTCTGCCGACAGCTGAGCGATGCGCCGCTTGGGGTCACTGGCCGCGAAACACCGGTGCGCGTCTTTCATTGAATGCGGCTACCCCTTCGCGGCGGTCTTCGGTGGGAATGGTGCGATTATAGGCCTCGATTTCCATAGCCAACCCATCCGCCAGCCCCAAGCCGCCGCCGCGCCCAATCGCCAGCTTGGCTTGCCGCACTGCAATGGGTGCGTTGGTCGCTATGGCGGTGGCGGTCTTGAGCGCTGCGGGCAGCAGCTCTTCCATTGGATAGATGGCATTGGCGAGACCCCAGTCTAGCGCCTGCTCGGCCGTAAAGACCTCGCCGGTGAGGATCAATTCCTTGGCCCGTCGCTCGCCGATCGCGCGGGCAAGGGTCTGCGTGCCGCCTGCGCCAGGAATGATGCCGATTTTAACTTCGGTCTGCGCAAAACGCGCGCCATGCGCCACATAGGCAAAATCGACAGCTGCGGCCAACTCACAGCCGCCCCCGTAAGCTGCACCATTTATGGCTCCAATCACGGGAATTGGGCAGGTAATCACCGCGCGGGCCATGCGCTCATAGATCAAGTGCTGCTTCGACCATGCAGCGTTGCTCATTCCATTGCGTTCTTTCAAATCCCCGCCGGCACAAAAGGCGCGGGTGCCTGACCCTGTGAGTATGACCGCGCGGGTTTCGCTCGGATCCATAGACAAAGACTCAAAAATATCCACCAGATCCAGCGCCATTTGCGTGTTGAACGCATTGGCAAAATCAGGGCGATTCAAAGTGATTTGCACGACATGGCTGGCCGGGCTGGAGATTAACAATGTGTCATAGGTGTTCATATCAGGGCTCTTAACTTTGGGACTTGGCAAATTGCACCAGCGCCTCAACAGTGGCGTCAAAGTCATAATGCGGCTCCCAGCCCCAATCTGCCCGCGCGGCGCGATCGTCAAAGACATCAGGCCAGCGCAGGATGAGGTCATCGGTCGGGCTGCCCGGGGTGAAGCCACAGGTGAAATCGGGAAAACGGCTCTGGATGGCTTTGACCAGATCTTGAGCTGTGAAGACGTAGCTGTGCAGATTATAGGCATGTTCGGTCAATGCAGCGCGCGGGGCCGAGCAAATTTCAACGATGCTGCGTGTCACATCATTGAGATAAAGCGTCGACATGCCAGTGCTCGGGGCAACCGGCATAGTGAAGTTGTCACCTCTGGCGGCAGCGGCGATGGCGTGGCTTGGATAGGCTGTCATGGCACCAGCTGGAGCTGAGGGGGATAAAACCATAGGGAATCTCAGGCAGCGAAAATCAAACCCCTGTTTCAATTTGAGGTAAACCCCCATGCGCTCCACCGCGACTTTCGTTGCACCATAAATGTTTTCGGGCCATTGGGGCGTGTTCAAGGCAACGGGACTGGCAAGGTCAGGACCATAGGTTGCCGCGGTGCTGGCGAAGAAAAAAGGTCCGATATTTCGGTCTAAACACAGGCGCATGAGGCGAATGGAACTGGTGGCATTCACTTCCCAAGCCAATTGGGGATTGGCTTGGGAGCTGCCCGAAAGCATCGACGCCAGGTGGATCACCACGTCGGGCTTGTATGCCGTGAGCGTGTCCTCCAAGAGGCTCTGATCTTGCATATCGCCTAAGACGACGGCATGGCGGGGCTCGCAATGGGCACCTTCGCTGCCGGGCAGGTCAAAACTTACAACCTTGGTGCCTATGGCTTCCAAATGCTGTGCCACCAAACGGCCCAGATTGCCGTTGCCGCCTGTGATCAACGCTGTTTTGAACATGAAACCCCTCCAATGAAACTACGCGCATCATGCCGGTACGGCGCTCAGATTAGCAAGTTTGAAAGCACTGTAGTGCGCAAATTGGCACGGGTGCGGTGTTTATACCTTCTGTAGGTCGTCAAAATCGCTGGCGCTGTGGCGCTCCGCCAGGCGTTCCGCTGCCGGCCCATGGGTGCGGTTGACGATACGGCCGCGCTGAAAGGCAGGGCGGGCAAAGATCTCATCAGCCCAGCGCATGACGTTTTTGTAGCGGGTGACATCCAGGAACTCTGCCGCATCATAGAGCAGACCTTTAACCAAGGCGCCGTACCATGGCGCGGTCGCAATATCTGCGATGGTATAGCTGTCTCCGGCCAAAAATTGCCGCTCTGCTAGGTTGCGGTCGAGCACGTCGAGCTGGCGTTTTGCCTCCATTGAGAAGCGATTGATGGAATATTCGAATTTTTCTGGCGCATAGGCGTAAAAATGGCCAAAACCGCCGCCCAAGTAAGGGGCAGATCCTTGAAGCCAAAATAGCCAGTTCAAGGTCTCGGTACGCTGGGCGATATCTTTGGGAAGAAATTCGCCGAATTTTTCGGCCAGATACATTAAAATAGATCCACTTTCGAAGATCCGAAGCCCGGTTTCTTGATCCAGCATGGCTGGAATCTTGGAGTTAGGATTGAGGTCAACAAAGCCGCTGCCAAATTGCGCACCTTCACCGATGGGGATCAGCCAGGCATCATATTCCGCGCCTTCATGCCCAAGTGCGAGCAGCTCTTCGAGCATCACTGTGACTTTCACGCCATTGGGCGTGCCTTGAGAATATAGCTGCAAAGGATGCTGCCCTTGGGGCAATTCTTTCTCGAAGGTGGGTCCGGCAATTGGGCGGTTAATGTTGCCAAATTTGCCGCCATTCTCGGCGTCCCATATCCAAATTTTGGGAGGGGTGTAGGGCATTTTAGTCTCCAATGTCTTTAGATTTCAACATAGGAAGCATGGGCAAAAACACAATGGCGAAGCGCGTTAATTCGCAGCGAGCGAGAAAGAGAGGCTTTTGCGCAAATGTGATTTCAATAGGTCTACCGCCGCCTCGGAGTCGCGTGCGAGTGCGGCTTCAAAAATCAGTTGCTGCTCTTCGAGGGCTTTGGCCCAACGATAGTTGCGCAGCACCAGTTGGTAGCCGATGTATTTTTCATATATATTCTGAAAGACCGAGATCATATGCCGAGAATTGCAGGCGCGCGCCAGGGCTAAATGAAACTCCCAATCATAATTTAGGAGACGTTCTGGAGGCACGACCTCGCCATCCATTATTTTTTTACCGATCATGGTCAGCTTGTGGTGAGCAGACACAAGGTTGCCCTCCCACTCTTCATCACCAAAGGCCAAGGAGGCTTTCAGCGCGGCGCATTCTAGCAACACGCGGAGATTGGACAGCTCAATCAGGTCTTCGTTAGACATTGTGCGGACCAAAAATCCGCGTTGCTCGGGCGCTTCGACAAAACCGTCACTGGCCAGGCGGTTAAGTATTTCCCTTAAGGTTGAGACACTGACAGAGTACTGCACTTTTAAAGTGTCTAACTTCAGCTTTTTCCCCGGCTGTAACGCGCCGGTGATAATGTCGGATTTAATCTTCAAATATACCGAAGATCCGGCCGTTGTCGCGGCACTCGTCATTTGCACTACCCTGCTTCGCTAATAAAATAGTCATACACATTTCCAGGAAGCTTCTCAACACAGCAGAATATCCGATAATAATTCATCTATCATATAAACTTCAGCAAACACTCAGTTTTTATGAGATAATCTCAGATATTGTACGCTCAAATGGAAGATTTTCAATGGAGGTGGAGCGATCGCTAAAATATGAAAACTGCGAATCAAAAAAATTTAGCGATTAAATTTTCATCATATAAAAATCCAAAACGATGAAATTTGTAGCAGATAATTTTTCATACATAATACATGTCTGTTGGCAAAAACTCGACCATCTTGCCCATCTTTTTTGTCCGCTTAAGCACGAGTCCCGAATATCGGGAATTTGCCATGCAGCGAGAAAATTACTCTTTATAACTAGGTCTCGTAATTGGAATAACGGGAGCTCTGGAGCGGTCATTTAGTTCTGCCACCATACCCAAGCCGAACACCGCCGGGCTCGCAATTCCAAGCACGGAAATCTCTTTGAGGTTTACTGAAAGAGGTTTCCGTGCAGCAAACCAACATAGGCAGAGCCAATTGGGCTCTAGGATGCATGTTTTGCTTTGGCTGGTTTTAGGTCACCAAAGCTTTATTTTGAAACTGTGGATTCTGCCAAGTTTTCGCGCTCAAGATATTAGCCAGAATATCAACCGCTTGGGTGATGTCTTCCAAACTGGTGAACAGCGGTGTGATGCCAAAGCGCATGATATTTGGTGCCCGAAAATCCCCAATGACCCCTTGCGCTATAAGAGCCTGCATACAGGCATAGCCATGTTCAAACTCAAAGGCCACATGGCTGCCGCGCTGCTCGGGATCGCGCGGGCTGGCGAGGGTTAAGCCGGGGCATTTGGCCTCAACGCCGGCAATTAGGGCTTGTGAAAGCTCCATTGACCGGCTCCGCAAATCTAACATATCGACGCCATCCCAAATATCCAATGCGGACTCAAGCAATGAGAAGGCTGCAATTGACGGGGTGCCGATCCGCATGCGATCAATCTTCCCCGGCATCGGGCGAAAGTTGAGATCAAAAGCGAATGGAGCCTCATGCGCAAACCAGCCTGACAGCACAGGCTCAACCTTGTCGAGCAAGCGGGGTGCGACATAGATGAAAGCGGGTCCGCCGGGGCCAGCATTGAGGAACTTATAGGTACATCCGACCGCGAAGTCGGCATCTGTGCCGTAGACATCGACAGGAATGGCACCGATAGAATGGGCCAAGTCCCAAACCACCGTTGCGCCAACGCTGTGTGCTTTTTTGATAATGGCCTGCATGTCATGTTTGCGGCCACTGCGGTAATCAACCTCAGTCACCATGACGGTGGCCACCTCTTGTGTGATATGATCCAAAATATCCTCTGGCGCGGGGGTGCGCAGCTCGTAGCCTACGTCACGCAATCCCATGAGCCCTTCAACCATGTAAAGATCTGTGGGGAAGTTGCCGCTGTCAGATAGGATGACCCGACGGTCGGGGGCCAGGGCCAGCGCGGCCGCGACGGCTTGGAATACCCTGATTGAAAGCGTATCTCCGACCACGGTGCTGCCCGCTGGGGCACCCATCAAACGTCCCAACCGATCACCGAGTGTATTGCTCTGCATGAACCAGTTTTTCGTGTTCCAGCCCCGGACCAATTCAGTGCGCCATTCATCCATTAGAAAGCTGTTGATGGCTTTGGGAGCGGCTTTTGGCATTGGGCCAAGAGAATTACCGTTGAGATAGATCATACCCGCAGGAATATCGAACATGTGTCGGGTCTTCGAAAAATCGGTCATTGAGATTTCCTCTTGGTCTGAAACGATCTGTGATGATTTATAGGCGCCTTGCGCGATCAATAGGGCAGGCCAACATAGTTTTCCGCCATTGCTTGTTGCGCGGCCCGATTGCTGCGCAAGAATTCTAGTTCCGCCACCTGCATCTTATTATCGAAGGCGCTTTGGTCTGGATACCGATGCATGAGGGATGAGAACCACCAGCTGAAGCGTTCGGCTTTCCAAACTCGGGCAAGGGCCAGCTCGGAGTAGCGATCAATCCCCATGGTATCGCCCGTCTCATAAAACTGTCGCAAACCCTTATAAAGATAATGTACATCAGAGGCGGCCGTATTGAGGCCCTTCGCGCCGGTGGGCGGCACGATGTGGGCGGCATCGCCGCAGAGAAACAAACGACCCCAGCGCATTGGCTCGCTGACAAATGACCGCAGGGGTGCAATGCTCTTCTCTATCGACGGGCCCGTAACCAGTTTTTCCGCCACCTCTGCTGGCAGCCGGCGCTTCAATTCAGCCCAAAAGGCCGCATCGCTCCAATCCTCGGGCCGGTCAGACAGGTCGCATTGGATATAATAGCGGCTGAGGTTTTCATTGCGCATAGAGCACAGTGCAAATCCACGATCAGAATTTGCATAGATCAGCTCATGGCTGACAGGAGGCGTGCGCGACAAGCATCCAAGCCAGCCGAATGGATAGAGTTTCTCATATTCTTTGCGGATGTCGCTTGGGATGGTTTTGCGACTAACCCCGTGATACCCATCACAGCCGGCCACGAAATCACAGTTGATCTTATGGGCTTGCCCGTCTTGGCGATAGGTTACAGTGGCCAGCTCGCTTTCGAGTTCGTGAATTTCAACTTCTTCGACATTATACTCAATCTGGCCGCCCATGGCCTCGCGCGCATCATAAAGATCGCGGGTGACTTCAGTTTGACCGTAAACCATGACGGACTGGCCGGTCAGCTCCTTAAAATCGACGCGAAACATTGTGTCACCGTAGGAGATCAGCGTGCCGTCATGGGTGAAACCCTCTTTGGCCATACGATCGCCAACCCCGGCCTCGTCCATCAACCCCATCAGCCCGCGTTCCAGAACGCCCGCACGAATACGGCCGAGCACATAATCTTTGGACTTGCGCTCGAGCACCACCGATTGAATGCCGCGAAGATGCAGCAATTGCGACAAAAGCAGCCCAGAGGGGCCGCCGCCGATAATGACAACTTGTGTCGTACACTCACCCATAATCTGTCTCGCAACCGTCAAATCTGCGCAGAAGATACGCCTGTGAAACAGTGGTCGAAACCAGGCGCGAGATCAAGCATTGAGACATCTACGCGCGCGCTGGGCAATCGCCCATTGCGAAATGGCAAAAAAACACTACTAAAAGCCGGAAATATATTTTCGCCTCTTCCTGGGGCAACGCTAGGGTGACGCGAGTTTATTCCAAAGGGGGCCATATGCTGGTTGTTGGTGGAGACAATTTAATTGATCTCATCGAAATTTCGCGCGACGATGCTGCTGTTTCATTCGCAGGTGCGCGCGGGGGCTCGGGTTATAATACGGCCCGCGCGACCGCGCGACAGGGGCAAGACGTCGGCTTCATTACCCCAATAGCGCAGGACAATCTGGGCCATTTTCTGGCTGATAAAATGGTGGCTGATGGGGTGACGCTGCTGAGCCCGCGGTCGGAAAAACCCTCGTCTTTGGCCGTGGTGACGCTGCTCAAGGGGCAACCCAGCTATCAATTCTACCGTGGGGATACGGCAGAACGGCAAGTGGATTTACCCTCCCTCAATGCGCATTTCCCAAAAAATGGCCAGGCGTTTCACCTAACCTCCTTGTCGATCATAGCCGGGGCAGATGCAGAGGCTTGGGCCGAATTTTTTGTTGCGAAACATAAGGCGGGCATCGTCACCACTTTGGATCCGAATGTGCGTCCGATGCTGATTTCCGACCGCGAGTCCTACCTTGCGCGCCTATGGCATTTGATGTGGCATGCGGATGTGATCAAACTCAGTGATGAAGACCTCGCCTGGATCTATCCCGAGCTGTCATTTGAAGAGGCATGTGACGCCTTGCTGGCCAAAGCCACAGCCAAGCTGACGATCATTACCAAAGGAGCCGAGGGCGCCATTGGATATTGCAAAAATCACAAGGTGATCGTGCCGGCTCATCCCGTGGGGACGTTGATTGATACGGTGGGCGCTGGTGATACCTTCATGGGAACAGTGTTGAGCGATCTCAATGGCGCAGGGCTGCTGACGCAGACCGCCTTGTCAGAGCTGACACCAGTCAGGTTGAAAGATCTCTTGAGCCGGGCTGCTAAAGCGGCTGCAGTCAATTGTGGACGTGAAGGCTGTGACCCGCCGAGCAGTGCGGAATTGCTTTAAAAAGCAATCGACACATTCGGCAGATTCAGAGCCTTGACCAATTCACGCAGCTCCTGCCGCGCGGCTATATTGGACATGCTCAACTGATTGATCCCTAAATCTTTGAGATCTAGCAGGGTGAGACCCCGGGGAAATAACTCTCGAAAGACCACCCGTTCGCCAAATCCGGGCGCTATGCGAAATCCGATGCGTTTGGCGAGGATGGCGATGGCATCTGCCATTTTTTGTTTGTTGATCATGTTTTGCGTGCCGAGCCTATTGCGCACGACGATCCAATCTAAGGGCGTCAACCCAGCCTGGGCCCGCAATTGTCGCGCGCTCCACACCATTTCGGAATAGACCGATGGCCCTCTCACCGTGACCCCATCGCTCTCAATCTTTGCCAGAAGATCAAAGTCAACAAAGCTGTCATTAAGCGGGGTGATTAGGGTATTGGCCATAGCATGGGCCATTTGAGACAGGCGCGTGTGACTGCCGGGACAATCAATCAAAATGAAATCAGACTGCGGTTCCAACATTTCGATAGCGCTCGACAGCCGTCGGTCCGCCAGATTTTCGCCCGGATTAAGATCGGCCTCGGCAATTTCAGGCAATTCAATGTAGTTGGGCGATTGCAGCGTGATGTCGATTTGAGCTGCATAGCGCAGGCGGTTGGAGACATATTGACCGAATGTTTTTTGGCGCAAATCCAAATCGAGGCCACCCACGCGGTGTCCCATCCGGGCCAAAGCGGTGGCCAGATGCATGGTTGTGGTCGACTTGCCAGACCCGCCTTTTTCATTGCCCACGACGATAATATGCGCCATTTTATGCCTCTTAAATTTAGCCTATTTTGCCTCGGATATAAGCATCTAATGCAGGCAAGAAAAGCAGCTTGTGAAGGGGCCTGCCCATTGGGATTTTCTTTGGTGGATGGCGCATGTCCAACAAAAAAGACCGGCTCGAAGAAGCCGGCCTTTTGAAACTGCGAAGGGCAATGGCTTAGAAGCCCAAACCTTCGTATTTCTTTTTGAACTTTGACACACGGCCGCCAGTGTCCATCAAGCGCGCGCCGCCACCGGTCCAAGCCGGATGCACGGAGGGGTCGATGTCCAAAGCCAGTTGATCGCCATCTGCGCCATAGGTGGAGCGCATTTGTACAATTTCGCCATTTGTCATTTTGACATTGATGAAGTGATAGTCTGGATGGGTATCTTTTTTCATGGTCCCGCTCCTTAAGACTTGGGTTTATAGTTGGTTTGCTCTGCGATACGTGCGGATTTACCACGACGATCCCGGAG
>Ga0233444_10001073_pt1 | contig 32218 bp, 21 predicted proteins | sample SI_124_October20_6_FD_182792 | JGI IMG/M metagenome (GOLD analysis project Ga0233444, IMG submission 182792) | Seawater microbial communities from Saanich Inlet, British Columbia, Canada - SI_124_October2016_10_MG | ecosystem: Environmental > Aquatic > Marine > Inlet | place: Canada: British... | reverse complement strand
ATTTGACTTAGATGAAATACAGTACGTAGTTGATTATTTAAAAGCTAACTACTCAGAAGAAGATTATGAATTACATGTAGGTAGAGGAGACACTCACCCTAATGCTGTTACTTTACATAACCCAGAAATGGAAAATGATGCTAAGCTAGGAGATTTACTAGATGGAGCAAAAGGTAGTGATCAAACAGATTATGAAGATTACAGACGAGAAGAAGATGACTATTTAAATAATGAGTTAGAAGAAACAGAAAAAGTAGTTAAAGAATACGGAGGATCCGCTTCTAGAGACTTAGATGAAATATTTGGAGCATTAGGATACAGACAAGGTTTTGATGAATTTATAGAAGATAATCCTGGAGCTGTAGAAGCTTTAATGGAATGGATCGGAAGCATTTCAGAATTCAGACAAAAGATATCTAATGAGTACTCAAAAGAAGAGCAAGAAAACTTAGGATTCTATTACGGCGATGATGATGACGATGAGTATAACGAATCTACTAATGAAAGCCTTAACCCAGAAGTATCTAAAAAAGTAGCTCAATTCATTAAAGCAATGGCTAAGAGGTACGGCTATGAAGAGCAAGATGCTGTTTATGCTATTATGGCAGCTTTAAAACAGAGAGATTTTGATGGAGTAAATGAAGACTTATCAATGAAGATTGGTAAAGTAGTAGCTATAAAAAAATACAATGTAGTTAAGAATCAAAAAGTACCTGTAGATGTAAAAATAACCGACTATATTAAAAAACCAGGCTCAAAGGATTTTGTAGAGTATGAACATAAAGGAAAGAAAAGAAAAGTTTCTATTGACGTATTCAAATCTATTTTAGCTGAATCTAAAAAAACATTAAAAGAATTTACGGATAATTCATTTAAAGGTTCAGAACTAATCGACGATGCTAATAAAAGAGGGCCTGATATGTTTGGTAAGCAGATATTTGCCGACTTACTTCCTAAAGGTGTAGCAAGTGAAAACGATGCAATTGAAGCTTTAAAGAAACATGATGCGAGTGGCATCAAAGCTAGAATGAAACAGTATGCACCAATGTTTGTTCACGTTCAATACCATGAATTAGAGCATGAAGGTGAAGACTATAGAATGCATCAAACACAATACTACAACAGTAACTTTAAAGATAGAGACCCAGACTTTAATCCTGCAGTATCTAAAATTACATTATTTAAGATTACTAAGAAAGCAGCAGATAGACGTGATAAAGAAGAAAAAGAAGTATTAGGTACTATTCTAGTTAAAACAGATGAGTACGTACAAGACTTAAGAAACTTACCGGGACTAGGTAAAAGAGTTAGTGAAGCTACTAGACAAGATTTAGGAATGTCTTCCTCAGTATCTAAACGTAGAGCTAAAGCAGAACTTAAGAAAACTGGAAATGATGGTTCTAAAGTATACGGTTTAGATAAAGACGGCAAAAGAGTTCATATTAAAAATATCAACGACGTAGATAGATTTAAGAAGTTTGAATTAGATGCTGATTTAGATGAATCAGGTCCTGGATTTGCTCACGATTGTGCTGCTAAAGTAGTACATGAAACATACGGTAAAGGAAACTGTATTCCAGAAAAACATACCTTAGTTAAAGAAGGAAAAAAATACGTAGTAACTCATTATGATGTTTTATTTGAAAACGGAAAAACAGTAGAAGATATTCCTGTTAGTGAATTAGATATTAAAACTACTAACGAACACTGGCATAAAGGGTACAAAAAGAAAAAGAAGTAAGCTATGCATAAATTAGAAAAACTTATATTAGAATCTTACGCAGAACTAATCCTGAAAGAAGAAGAGGAAACTAGAGGTACTTTAGGCTTAGAAGAACTACCAAAGTCTTTTAGAGCTAGTATTGAAAAAAGGTACGGTGTTTCTAAGTGGCCTGATAAAGATTTTGTATCTTCTGATATGAAAACATACTTTAAAACCTATTCAGTAGATAAAAATACAGGACAGATAGGACATAAACCTATCTCTTTACCTTCCTTTGAAGGTTTATATACAAACTTTTCTGATATAGTAGGAGATATAAAAGGACTAATGAACAATCAAGACGTTAGGACTGATAAAAGAGCTAGAGAATTATTCGAACTAATTAAAACTAATTTTAGAAAACTTCAAAGTTACCTTAGAAACGAAAGACCTGATCAATATGAACTCATGAAAATGAGACGTAGTATGGAAGAAGCAGTTGGAGATTTAGTTAAACTAAGAGACAAAAACGGTAAAGGAGAAGAACATGAAATAGAGTCTGAATTTACAGATAGTCATAAACAAGATTTTTTTACTGTAAAAGGCAAAAAAGGAGTTTTTGATAAATTAGATATAGTTAAAGAGTCTCTATTAGATGAGGTAGACGAAGAACCTAAACCCGAAGAAGAAGGTGATAAGGAAGCTCCTAAAGAAACTGTTTTAGAAGACGCTACAGATACTATACTAGCAAAATTCCCAACACTTAAAGCAACTTTAATCAAACTTCAGACAGAAGAATTTAAAGAATTTATAGATAGCATAGACTGGATATCTCCCAGACCTACAGAGTTTAGAGTTAACATTAAAAACGGACAAGACTATATTCTCAAATGGACAGGAACAGGCTTTGAAGCACAAATAATGGGTAAAAGGTACTATATAGATAAGATAGATGACTATCAACAAGCCTTAGATAAGTTGGCAATCCTATACAAAGAAGGTCCTATGAAAGGAGCTGGTGATGGAGATGCAGCAGACGTAGATAGCGGTTCATCAGGAGGCGGAGGCGGAGACTTCCCCGGAGAAGAGGGTGGAGCCACAGGAGGAGATGATGGAGACCTACCTGCAGATTTAGGAGGAGAAGAATCCGGAGAAGAAGGTGGAGGAGCTGATCTAACAGACGAACCAGTTGACTTTGAAGAACCAGCAGAAGAACCAGAAGCATAACCAAATATGAATCTTATAGATAAAGTTTTATTAGAATGGTCCTATAAGACCAAAAAAGGATATCCTGACATTAACAATCAAGAGGATATGGCTTTGTTTGAATCAATGTTCGGTTTCAATCTTAACGAAGCTTATACAGAATTCCCAACCTCACCAGATCAAATTAGTAACCCTAAAATACAAGAGCTTTTTAAAATAGTAAAAGCATTCCCTGGATTAAAAATAGATGATCCAATAGCATTAGATCCTAATAAGAAAAATAGCCCTAAAATAACAAGGAGTTTAAAAACCAATAGAGAGTTTATAACACACTTAGAAAAAGGGTTAGGTATTGAAATAGAAGACGTTAATGAATTCATTAAATGGAATGGTCTTTCTATAAGTTTTGGAGAAGGTTCAAGAGGAGGTAGAGGAGCAAATAGTAAAGGATTAAAATTTGAAGAAGAAATTGCTCAAGATTTAAATAACTTCAAAGATGGTATAGAAGAATATATACATTCAGAACTAACTAAATCTATTATAGAAGAATTTTCATTAAACACTACTAACTTTAATGTTAAAAATGAAGGCGGTGAGAATAAAAGAAGACCTTTAAACTTTACAGATAAAGGCCCAATAGTAGGTTTTACAGGAGAGAATATAGCTGCTACGTTAACAGATTTAACTATAATTAAAGGGGCAGAGAGAATATACCTTTCTTTGAAGTACGGTGGGACTTTAACATTTTTTAATGCAGGAGTAGCAGTCAATGTTTTCCCAAAAGATGATTTTCTAGACGGTAAAATAGATACACCAGACGGAGTGGCATTACTAGAGACCTTTGGAATTGATAATGAATTATTCTGTAGAGTTTTTAACGAGTATAGAGAAGATAAGACAGGTACCAACTTTACAGAATACCACAAAGCCACTAATGATTACGATAAAGAAAAACTATTTAATTTAGTTGAAAGCGGTATAGGTACAGGGTACTTCATGTTAAAAGGAGGTAAGAAGACTGAATTTTTCTTCGTTGGTGATGAATATAATAAACAAGCATCAGAACCTATATCCGGTATAGAGATACAATACGGCGGTAAAACAGGTATTGGTAAAAGAATAGACATTGTTTTTGAATCTGAGAAGTATAGGTTTAAAATCAATATCAGAAATAAACAAGGCAAATTGTACCCATCACATATAATGTGTGATTACAAAGCAAAGTAGTTATGGCAAAAGACATAAAAAAGATCATAGCACAAGAGTACATCAAGTGTGCTAAAGATCCAGAGTACTTCATGAGGAAATACTGTTACATACAGCATCCTACTAGAGGTCGAATACTATTTAACCTTTACCCTTTTCAAGGTAAAGTATTACATTTATTTAGAGATAATCAATTTCTTATTACTTTAAAATCTAGACAGCTAGGTATATCAACTCTAGCTGCAGGTTACTCATTATGGTTAATGTTGTTTCATAAAGATAAGAACGTACTAGCTTTAGCAACAACTCAAGCAACTGCACGTAACTTAGTTTCTAAAACTATGTTTATGTACGACCAGCTTCCAAAATGGTTAAAACTACCAGCACTAGAAAAAAATAAATTATCCTTAAGATTAAAGAATGGATCAAAAATTACAGCTAAATCATCTAATGCGGACGCAGCAAGATCCGAAGCAGTATCCTTATTACTTATTGATGAGGCCGCCTTTATTGATAACATTGAAGAAACGTTTACAGCTGCACAACAAACCTTAGCAACTGGTGGACAGTGTATGGCACTATCAACTCCTAACGGAATTGGAAACTGGTTCCACAAAACTTGGGATAAAGCTGAATCAGGAGAAAATTCATTTCTACCTATAAGGTTACCTTGGACAGTTCACCCTGAGAGAGATCAAGAATGGAGAGACCAACAAGATAGAGACTTAGGTCCTAGAATGGCAGGACAGGAATGTGATTGTGACTTCTTAGCATCTGGAGATACAGTATTCGAACCAGATGATATGATGTTTTACGAACAAACATACCTTAAAGAACCTCTTGAAAAAAGAGGAGTAGATACTAACCTTTGGATATGGGAAGGAGTTGATTATACAAAATCATATATGGTTGTAGCCGATGTAGCTAGAGGAGACTCAGCTGATTATTCCGCCTTCCATATATTTGATGTAGAAACAGCAACACAGGTAGGAGAGTATAAAGGTAAGCTATCCCCAAAAGATTACGGTAACGTATTAGTAGGTATTGCAACAGAATACAATCAAGCACTTTTAGTAGTAGAAAATGCAAATATAGGATGGGCTACTATAGAACAGATAATGGAACGACAGTATAGCAACATATATTACAGCTCTACATCTCAAATGGAAACAGTAGAGTCCTATATGACTAAATTTGAAAGAGATAAACTAGTACCAGGTTTTACAATGTCAGTTAGAACCAGACCATTAGTAATAGCTAAGATGATTGAATATATTAGAGAAAGAGGAGTTACAATACAATCAAAGAGGTTAATAGGTGAAATGAGAGTATTTGTATGGAAAAACGGTAAACCTCAAGCACAAGTAGGATATAATGATGATTTACTGATAGCATGCGCAACGGCACTATACGTAAGGGATACTGCTTTAAGGTTACGTCAACAAGGAATGGACTTAGCAAGAGCACAGTTATCCTCATTTCAAAACTTAAACCTTCAAAATAAAGGAATCATGAGATCAGTTGGTTCCCAACAAAATAATCCTTATCTTATAGATAATGGCTTCGGTGAACAAGAAGATATATCTTGGTTATTATAAAGGAGCTATTTATAATATATACTGAATTAAAATATTCATTGAATGGCAGATAAATCATTATTTCCAAGACTACAGAGACTCTTCTCATCAGATGTAATAATTAGAAACATCGGCGGAACCGAACTAAAGGTAGCTGATATTAATAAAATACAGACAACTGGTAATTTTGAAACTAATTCTTTAGTGGATAGGTTCTCAAGATTACATATATACAATAACAAAAATCTATTTAATCCTAACCTTAATTACCAATCCCTTCGTATACAGTTATACTCTGATTACGAAGCAATGGATACAGACCCTATAATAGCTTCAGCATTAGATATATTAGCAGATGAAGCTACGCTTAAAAACGATATGGGGGAAGTACTTTCAATTAAATCTTCAGACGAAAACTTACAAAGAGTATTATATAACCTTTTTTATGATGTATTAAATATTGAATTTAATTTATGGTCATGGGTTAGAGGAATGTGTAAGCATGGAGATTACTTTTTAAAATTAGAAGTAGCAGAAAAATTCGGAGTCTATAACGTACTACCTTATACGGTTTATAATATGAGTAGACACGAAGGAGCTGATCCAGCTAAACCTGCAGAAGTACAATTTACAATCGACCCAGATGGGCTTGCTTCTTCTCAAGACCCTACATATATACCAAAAAGAGATTCTAAAGCTGTAGTCTTAGACAATTACGAAGTAGCACACTTTAGATTAATATCAGATCATGCTTACTTACCTTACGGTAGATCTTTTATTGAACCAGCTAGAAAAATATTTAAACAACTTACGTTAATGGAAGATGCGATGTTAATTCACCGTATAATGAGAGCTCCAGAAAAACGTACTTTCTTTGTTAATGTTGGTTCTATACCTCCAGCAGAAGTTGATCAGTTTATGCAAAAGACTGTTAATGGAATGAAAAAAACTCCTTATGTTGATCCAAAAACAGGACAATATAACTTGAAGTTTAACATGCAGAACATGATGGAGGATTTCTACGTACCGGTAAGAGGAGGAGATGCTTCTACTAGAATAGAAACTACTAAAGGATTAGACTACGATGGTACTAATGATATACAGTACTTACAGGCTAAAATGTTTGCTGCTTTAAAGATACCTAAAGCATATTTTGGATATGAAGGAGATTTAAGTGGTAAAGCTACTTTAGCAGCAGAAGATATAAGATTTGCTAGAACAGTTGAAAGAATACAAAAGATAGTAGAATCTGAATTAACAAAAATTGCCTTAGTACATTTATATACTCAAGGATTTACAGGAGAAAGCTTAACAAACTTTGAAATCAAGTTAACGAACCCATCAGTAGTATACGAACAAGAAAAAGTAGCACTTCTTAAAGAGAAGATTGATTTAGCTAATCAAATGAAAGACTCTAAAATGTTCTCTACTGATTACATATATGACCACATATTTAATTTATCTGAGGATCAATATAATGAAATGAGAGAGCTTGTAAGAGAGGATGCTAAACGAGCATTTAGAATAGCACAAGTAGAAGCAGAAGGAAATGATCCTGCTAAATCAGGAAGATCTTACGGTACACCACATGATTTAGCTTCTATGTACGGTAGAAGAGCAACATCAACAGAAAAAGGCGGAGGACCTGGATCAGTACCACCAGGTTATAACGAAATAGGACCTGAAGGTGGAAGACCGAAAGAAAAAGCATCAATTTACGGAACTAATGCAGACCCTATGGGCGGAAGAGATAGATTAGGAGTACATGGAATGCATGGAGGTTTCGAATCAGATAATGAAAATGTTGCAGAATTAAATACAAATAAAGCACAAACTATATATCATCAAATTAAAGATTCATTCGAAAACAGTAAGGAAATGATATTTGAATCCACAAAAGAAACCCCTTCTAAGCTATTAGATGAAAATCAACTTAAAGATTTAGAGGACTAACCCATATTTATATATAGTAACCGTATATTATGAAGATAAAACATTCAAAGTTTAAGAATACTGGTTTAATTTACGAATTGTTAGTTAAACAAATAGCAGCTGATACGCTCTCAAAGAACGAATCTGCAGCTGTAGGTATATTAAAGAAGTACTTTGGCGGAAATACCGTAATAGCAAAAGAGTTAAAATTATACGAATATATCTTAAAGAATAATAACTTAAGTGAAGCAAAAGCTGAAACTGTGATTTCCTCTATAACAGAGATTTCAAGGAAACTTAACCAAAAAACTTTAAGAGAATCAAAATATAAACTAATCTCGGAAATTAAAGAAAACTACAACATAGAAGATTTCTTTGCTATATCAGTTAGAGATTACAAACCTCTAGCAGCATTATACTGCCTATTAGAAGCTCAAAATAACGATACATTAGTTAATCCAGATTTCTTAGTAAATAATAAATTTACAATCTTAGAGCATTTAACTTCTTCCGAAGTAGATAAAGATACTGTAAAAGATACGTTAATAGAGGAGTACTCAAAATATGATAAAGATTTAAGATTATTAACATATAAAATACTTCTTGAAAAGTTCAACAATAACTATAAAACTCTTTTACCGGAACAGAAAAATATTCTTAAAGAATTTATTACATCAGTAAATTCAAAAACAAGGTTAAGAACTTTAGTTAATGAAGAAGTAGAAAAAATTAGAGCTGAAGTAAATGAATTAGCATCTAAGATAAAAGATGAAGTAGTACAGATTAAACTACAAGAAGTACTTAAGAGTATTAAGACTTTAAAGAAGACTGAAAAAATTAGCGATAACCACCTTATAAATTTAATGCAATATTACGACTTAGTTAACGAAATGCGTAAACTATGAAACGAAGTGTAGTATTAAAAGCTGTAAGAGAGGTAATCGAAGAACTAAGTTCAACAGCAGGTGTAGCAGGGTACCAGACTCCTTTTGCTTTTAGTAAAGGGAATAAGAAAAACCGAGCTACTAAACAAGCTGAAAGACTAGGTTATAAGATAGTTAAAAAATAAAAGACCACATAACACTAAAATGTTTGAATATTTAGATGAAAACGTTAACAGAAAAGTATAGAGGAGTAGTAAACGAAACGTTTAACAAAACACAATTCGTTAGAGACGCTCGCATGGCATGGCCAAATTTAATATCTCAATTCAACGGATTTGAAGATACTGTATCAATTCTTAAAAGTAAGGGAATGATTTCTGATGCTAAAAAAGCAGAAGAAAAAGTTTATAACCTATCCGACGAGGCAATTCGTAGAGGTACGGATTTTGAACTTGAAGCAATGGGACTTATGTCTCAAGACAAAGTATCTGAAGAAGACTTAGCAAAGGCTAAGGATAAGGCTTTAGTTAATTTGAAGAAAGATAGTTTACACTACCTTAATTTATTAGCAGGAGAATCTTCTAAAGTTGATAAACATGATAAACCAGTAGAGTTTAAAAAAGGTAAAGAGGTAGATACGTTCAACGGAACTAAAAAAGCAGACTTAAAAGAGAATTATACTAAAGATACTCTTTTAAAAGCTTTAGGAAATGCAGATGATGCCTTTATTCAATTAAGTGATGGAAGAGAGTTAATCATATACAATCCAAACTCTAATAATGATGATAATGCTGCTATGTGGCATGACGATACAGTTTTTGCAGTTGATCAAGATGGACAAGAAGAAGAAGTTGACTATAGAGATATTACAAACGCATACTTAGAAGAGAAAATCTCAGAAGCAGAACCAATACCTACTGAACCAGGTATAGATGGAAAAAGAACAGTAAACCACGACAGAAAAATGGCTATGAGAAAAGTCATTGATGCACTAACAATTACAGGTGACGATAAAGGGTATAAGATTAATACAGATCAAGCATTAGATTTTATTAGAACACATAAAGACGATATATTTTCAGGGGAAATAGATACAGAAAATATTGAAGATATTTGGTTTAACTATAATGAGTATGAAACTATCAATAGAGACAGTTACGACGAAGAAGTAGAAGTAGAAGAAGCAATGTCTGATCAACAGATGAAAGATATAGAGAAATATGGACAGGAAGATAAAGTAGTAAAGAACTTTAAACCTGGAGATATGTTCTCAAAAGAGTTTGATTACGAAGGTATGTTAGAGTTTGGACTAAAAATTAGACTTAATACGCCTATTGAAACACTTCAATCATTATTTGATTCATTTGAAGATGTTAATTACCACTCAGAAGGAAGTCATTTATCATACGCTATTGATTCTATAAAAGAAAAAGATAAAGTAGAAGCATTAGATCACTTAAGAAACTTTAAAAAAGCTATTAAGAAAACTTTAGTTAGTTTTAACGAAGGAGCAGATCCAAGTAGAAAACAATTAGAAGAAGCAGAAGTAGTAGTAAATGAAAGAGTAGGTAGCTTACAGGAGTTTATCTCTCTTATTCAAGATAGAGCAGAAAATAACGATACTACAGAAGCAGAAGAAGCAGAAGAGGTAATGTATGCTTTAGGAGAGCATTATAACTTAGGTGTTGATATTATGCATGGTGCAAATGAAGGTAGGAGATCTAAAACATACGGTAAAATAGCAGAAGGTAGAAGAAAGAAGACTAAAGGTGGAAAAGTAGTAACAGAAAATGACTACGAAACTGGAGGATATGTAGAGAGTATGGGACCTATGTTTGATAAAGGTGTTAATATGTTAATTAAAGCCTGGGAAGAGTGGAAAATGGGACCAATGACAGAGCCTGGTATGATAGAGTTTGCTAAAAAAGATGTACTTAGTTATTTAGAGACTCAACTTATGGTTGAGAACCTTGAAGAAAAGAAGGGTAAAGATCTTGACGGAGACGGAGATGTTGATGGAGACGATTATAAACATGCTAAAGACAAAGCTATTAAAAAAGCAATGGGTAAAGATGAAATCGTAAAAGAAAATATCAAAGCAATAATCTCTAAAGTATTAGAAGAAGGAACAATCAACGAAGCAGCTACAAATGAATTAGCAAGGTTTGCTGAGCAATACGGCGGTTTTGAAGGAATGAAAGCAGCTATTATACAACTGCAAGACGTAGTAACAGATATAGAATCGTACTATGACAAGACAAGAACAAAGATACAGAAGGTCTACCATACATTAGGAGACATTAGAAATGAAGAAGGATTAAAAGTTGGAGGATTTCTAGCTCCAGCTATAGAATCAGCTTTTAATAAAGACTTAAGACCTGTTACTAAAGCAGGATTTACTAAAGGACTAGATACCCCTAAAGTAAAAGTTATATCTAAAAGAGAGTTAGATAGACATGATGTAGGAGTACCTAATATAGGAGAAGACGAAAAACAGACAGTCTATTCAGCACCTCTAAATGGAACATTAAGAGAGACTAAAAAGTAAGACTATGGCACAACTATTAATAGAAGTAACACCATTTAAATCTATATTAAGGGAATCAAAAGAGAAACCTGGAGTATATGAAGTGGAAGGCGTAATGCAAAGAGCAATCGCAAAAAATCAAAATGGCCGTACTTATAGTAAAGCTATATTAGAAAGAGAATCATCAAAGTATATAGAAGAGTTTGTAAAGAATGGTAATGCATTCGGAGAACTTGATCACCCTGAATCTCCCATTGTCTCCTTAAAGAACGCCTCTCATATAGTAAAAGAGTTATGGTGGAAAGGAAACGATCTTATGGGACGTGTAGAACTACTAAACACACCAGCCGGAAACATTGTAAAAGAGATTATAAAAGCAGGACATACAATAGGGATTTCATCCAGAGGTACAGGTTCAGTTACTCAAACTAATGAAGGTACTTTAGAAGTTCAACCAGACTTTGAATTAGTATGTTGGGACTTTGTTTCTAATCCATCTACACATGGTGCGTTTATGAATCCAATATCTTTACAAGAAGGTAAACAGAAACTAAACAAATATAGCGGATTAGATTCTATTATCAACGATATACTAAGAGCTTAATGAAACTTCAAAATATACTATTCGAAAATAAAGAAGAAAATGCTGTTGAACCGGGAATGGCAGCAATGGCTACGAAGCTAGCACAAGCAGTTGAAAAAGAACTTGAAGCTAATAAAGAAGACATAGAATCCAAAGAAGGACAGGTAAACGAAGCAGCTATTGTAGGTATAATAGGATATGTACTACTATCTAACACAGTAGCAAATATGCTGGCTAAGATGTTTAAATGGCTTGCTAAAAAATATAACAAACCTGGAATGATGGATAATGCTGAATGGTGGTATAATTTCACTCATAAAAATGAAGATGCATTTATGGCACCTATCAAACGTATAGTTGGAATTTTTACTAAAGATGAAGCAAAGAAGAAAGGTATAACTAAGATACTATACTCTATAATCATATTCGGTATGGCAGGATCAGCAGGAGGCTCAGCAGTACAGCTATTAAAACAGACAAAATGGGCTACAGCAGCAGCATATAGCGCCAAAGCATTAATTAAAGGAGCAGAAGTCAGCACTCTTATTAAAGGAGCTGTAGAAGACTTAGTCTCATAAGATAATTCCTCGGACGCTACCGACGGGCAGGAAAGTTAACCATCTTTATAGGTGGTTTTCTTGTTTTTGGTAAATAGTATATATTTATATACGAATATACAGTGATCTATACTGTATTATATTTTGTAAAAACTTTCCTATTACGATTACAATAATCGTAGAAACCAAACAAATTTATTAAAATGGCAAACAAAGATTTATTCAAGCAAGCTATTGCTGAAGCAAAATCTATTAGAGAAGCTGCTATTGCTAATGCTAAAGAAGCTTTAGAAGAATCGTTAACTCCACACTTAAAGGATATGTTAGCTGCTAAATTACAAGAGATGGATGATGCATCTGTTGAAGAAGAAGTAGTAAACGAAGTAGAGGTAGACGAAACTGAAGAAGTAACTGAAGTAGAGACAGTAGAAGGAGAATCTATGGAGGATGAAAAAGCAATGGAAGAAGCAGAGGATGATTCAGAAGAATCTGAAGACGAAGCTGAAGACGCTGGAGAAGAAGAAGCAGCTGAAGAAGCTGAAGAAGATGTAGAGGTAAAGGACATGGAAGTGGACGACCTTAAAGATCTTATTCGTGACATTATCGCACAAGAAATGGGCGACGGTGGTGAAGAAGAATTAGGCATGGACGACATGGACGCTGGAGCAGAAGTAGAACCTGAGGGTGATATGGAAGTTGGAGCTGAAGATGAAGAAATTGACCTAGACGAACTATTAGCCGAGTTAGAATCAGTAACTAACGAGGAAGTAGAAGAAGAAGTAACTGAAGAAGTAGAAGAAGAAGTAAAAGAAGAAGAAATTAAAGAAGAAGATAATTCTGAATTAAATGAAGCTTTAGATACTATCCAAAACTTACAGAATCAACTACAAGAAGTTAATCTTCTTAATGCAAAACTATTATATGTTAACAAAGTGTTTAAGACTAATAACTTATCTGAAGCACAAAAAGTTAATATCATTGCTGCATTTGACAAAGCTGAAACAGTAAAAGAAGTAAAATTAGTATTCGAAACTGTTTCTGATAACGTTGTAGCTAAGAAAGCTACAAAAGTTACTAACGAGAGCAAATTAGGAATGGCATCTAAAGCGACTGGAACTACAGCTTCTAAACCAGAGGTAATTTCAGAAGTTAGCGCTGCTGTAAAAAGAATGCAAAAATTAGCTGGTATTATTTAAAATTTAAAAAAACTATTTAACAAACCTTAATCATGGAAATTAATTCTTTATTAGAAAGTGCAAATGGCTACAAAGCCTTGCAAGACGATGCTGCTAAACTTGCAGACAAGTGGGGAGCATCAGGATTGCTTGAAGGTTTAGATGCTAAAACATCTAATAACATGGCAATCATGTTAGAAAATCAAGCAAAACAAATCGTAGCTGAGCAATCATCTACAGGAGGAAGCGCAATCGGAGCAGCCGGTGGTGGATCAGAACAATGGGCAGGAGTTGCTTTACCTTTAGTAAGAAAGGTATTCGCTCAAATCTCATCTAAAGATTTCGTCTCGGTTCAACCAATGAACTTACCTTCAGGTCTAGTATTTTACTTAGACTTTAAATACGGAACTGCTGGAAACGGTAGAGCTGCTGACGCTAGCATGTATGGAAATGCATCTGGAGTTAACAAATTAGGAGTAGATGTTGATGCTGCTGGTGGTTTATACGGTGCTGGTGCATTCGGATACTCTATCGCAACTAGTTCATTAGCTGTATCAGCTGCTGCAACTGGATCTGCTGCTTCTGCATCAGTTGCATTTGACAACGATGTTGCAATTGCTGACTACTTTACAGTAGCTATCGGATTACCATCAGGTGCTGACGCAGAAGGTGTAAGAGCATTTAGATTACTATCTGGTTCAACAGATATTACTACTAACCCAGAACTTACGTTCTTAGGTGGAGGAAATGTAAACTTCGTAGTAGCTAAATCTGCAACTGCTGCAGTATCTATCACAGGTGCAATGCAATACCACGTACAACCTGCTGATAACACAAGAGGAGACTTTGAAGACGCTCCTGCTGGATCAATCAACATTCCAGAAATCAACGTAGAGTTGAAATCTGAATCAGTTGTTGCTAAAACAAGAAAATTGAAAGCACAATGGACACCAGAGTTCGCTCAGGATCTTAATGCTTATCATTCAATTGATGCTGAAGCTGAACTTACTTCTTTATTGAGTGAGTACATTTCAATGGAAATTGATCTTGAAATCTTAGACATGTTAATTGGTGGTGCTAGAACTACTGAAAGATGGTCTGCAGAGAACAACAAAGTATGGAATGGAACAGCTTGGGAAAGCTCAAGTTCTGACTTCTACAATACTCAAGGACAATGGTTCCAAACTTTAGGAACTAAAATCCAAAAAGTATCTAACAAAATTCACCAGAAAACCTTAAGAGGTGGAGCAAACTTCCTAGTATGTTCTCCTTCTGTAGCTACTATCTTAGAATCAATTCCAGGATATGCTGCACAAACTGATGGAGATCAGGCTGAATTTGCAATGGGTGTTCAAAAAGTTGGACAACTTAACGGTAGATTTAAAGTATATAAGAACCCTTACATGACTGAAAACACAATCCTAACTGGATTTAGAGGTGGACAGTTCTTAGAAAGTGGTGCTGTATATGCTCCATATGTACCATTAATCATGACTCCTCTAGTATACGATCCTGCTACCTTCACTCCAAGAAAAGGTATCATGACTCGTTACGCGAAGAAAATGATTAGACCAGAATTTTATGGAAAAATCTTTATCTCTGACTTAGCGACGATATAAGGTAACATATTTTATTGGATTACATTGAGAGGGGCTTTTTTAGCCCCTTTCTTTTTTTATTTACGTTTGAATTACTATTTATAGTTATAATAATAACGTTATTGATATATGGCACATAAGCACCATACAGACGAGGTCTTCGTCTCTAAAAGAAGACCAAAAGGTCCTATCAAGTTTAAAGTTCAACTGAATGAAGAGCAAAAACTAGCAAAAGCAAAAATATTTGAATCTCCTATAACAGTGCTGAAAGGAATGGCCGGTAGCGGTAAAACATTAGTAGCAGTACAGGTAGCTTTAGATCTACTCTTTCAAAAAAAGATAGAAAAAATTATTATTACTAGACCAACTGTATCTAAAGAAGATATAGGCTTCCTACCAGGAGATATAAAAGAAAAAATGGACCCATGGTTAGCCCCAATCTATCATAACCTCTACGCTTTATACAGTAAAGAGAAAGTAGATAAAGAATTAGAGAAGGAAAATATAGAAATCGTACCTTTTGCATTTATGAGAGGACGTACTTTCCTAAACTCGTTCGTTATAGTAGATGAAGCTCAGAATGTAACACATAACCAAATGGAAACAGTAATAGGTAGACTGGGAAAAGGGTCTAAAATGGTAATATGTGGAGATTTGGCACAAATCGATTTAAAAGATAAGAGAGAAACTGGATTTTCTTTTTTAGCACGTATAGAAGAGCAAGTAGAAGGGTTTAAAACCCATACATTATTACAGAATCATAGACACGAAATTGTCTCACCTATATTACAGGTATATAAAACATTTAGTGATTAAATTTTTTACGGTAACCTTATTACAATACCTTACTATTTATTATAAAACTATATTCGATGGCTAATACAAGTATTTGGAACGGAACAAGTAACTTCACCGCAGGACAGACCCCTTTTGGGTTTTACGATAGTGATAGTAGCTTTGCTGTAGATGCAGATAAGGTAGCAAAATTCTGTGCTACAAGATTAGGGTACCCTTTAATGGATGTTGAACTACAATCAGGTTCTCTTTACGCATGTTTTGAAGAAGCTGTTACAACTTACGGAAATGAAGTCTTTCAATATAAGATTAGAGAGAATTACTTATCTTTTGAAGGAGCTCCAACAGGAAGTTCTTTAAATAATAAAATTGTAGAGCCTAACATTAATCGTTTTGTACAGATTGCTAAGAATTATGGAACAGAAGCAGGAGTAGGAGGGAATGTAACTAAGTATTCTGGATCTCTAGCTATAACAGGCTCACAGCAAAACTATGACTTAGATCAATGGGCTACAGATAAAGGTATAGAGGGTGGTATTGAAGTAAGAAGGATATTTTATGAAGCGCCTCCTGCAATACAGAGGTACTTTGATCCTTATGCAGGAACAGGAACAGGTACTCACTCCCTAATGGATCAATTTGGATTCGGAAACATGAGCCCAGGTGTTAATTTTATGTTAATGCCGGCATCATACGATATACTAAAGACTCAAGCAATAGAATTTAACGATCAAATAAGAAAATCAACATTCACTTTTGAATTAGTTAATAATAGACTTAAACTATTCCCAGTACCTGCTGTAGACGGAGTACTTATCTTTGAGTATATGAAACTTTCAGATAAATCGGCATTAAATTTTGATACTAATACCGGTAATATAACAACTGTATCAGAAGTACCTTACAATAATCCAGAATATGCACATATTAACAGTGTTGGACGACAGTGGATATATGCATTTGCATTAGCTTTAGCAAAAGAAATGTTAGGTTACGTAAGAGGTAAGTATCAAACAGTACCAGTACCGGGATCAGAAGCTACTTTAAATCAAGCAGACTTGTTAACTGATGCTAGAGCAGAAAAAACAGAATTACTAACAAATTTAAGAAGTATGTTATTAGAAGCTTCAAGAGGAGCACAAATGGAAGCACAGGCACAAGAGTCTGATTTCTTAAGAGCAACTCTAGCACAAGTTCCAATGACTATATACGTAGGATAATGAAGTTACTTACAATAATAGAACAGATAGTATTCAATACCTATGAAGGTATGGTACGTGTGATGTATAAAGAAGGTGAAAGCGAGAATATAGCAGAGCTATTACGTGCATTACCGGGTATTACCACTGTTACTAATGCAGGCTCTTCATCAGAAATGGGAGCTATGACATTTAAAGTAAAACTTATAACCCAAAAACAAGGAGAAGAAGCATTTGAAGCATTTAAATCCAATGCTACTAGTAAGTACCCTAATATAATTAAGATAGAGATTGCAAACGAAACAATAGAAGAGAAGTAATGATATTTGGAAGTAATAAAGACTTTAATTTACTAGTTAACATCAATAGAGAACTATTGCAAGATGTTATTGAACAGGAAATACTTCTATATAAACTTAATATTATAGATACCAGTACTAACTTATACGGAGAAGCACTAGAAAAGACGTATTTAGAGCCAATAAAGCTCAATTGTTTAATAACTAGAGGAGATCAAGTATACGATGTAAATGAATTAGGGGTAGATTTAGGTAGACAAGCATCATTTGCAATTTTAAAACAAGATTTACGGGATATAAACACAGTATCAGAAGTAGGTGATATAGTAATGTGGCAGGAGGACTACTACGAAGTAGATGCTATTAAGGAAAACCAACTTTTCTACGGTAGAGATAGTGATTACAATATTGCAAGAACAGGAGGATATGGAGATTCTATTTCATTAGTACTGGATTGTCACTTAACTAGAGCAGACAAGGTAGGTATTGCTAGACAAAGATTATAATTATGGCTAGAAAAAAGAAACCGGTACCAAAATCACAAGCAGAGTTATTGCAAAAGCAAATTACTCCAAAACTACCCACAGGTAAACCACCAGTACCCAACAAACAGAAGAGAGAAAATCAAAGAACCGTAAAAGGAGACACTGTTAAAAGGTTTACAGTAGGTTTACGTGATATAGATGAAACTATTATCTATTACTTTAATGAAGTAATAAAACCATCTGTTATACAGAACGGAAATAAGGTTAATGTACCAATACTATACGGATCTCCAGAAAGATGGAAATCAGTACAGAAAGATGGATTCTATAGAGATAAAAACGGTAAGATACAAGCACCTTTAATCATATTTAAAAGAGATTCAGTACAAAAAAATAGATCTCTTGCAAGTAAAGTAGACCCGAGTAACCCTATTAGTGCTGGTATATTTAAAAAACAGTTTTCTAAGAAGAATGTATACGATAGATTTAGTGTTGTTACAAATAGAGAACCTATAAACGAATACTACGGAGTAATAGTTCCTGAATACGTAACTTTAACATATTCCTGTGTAATATTCACAGATTATATTGAACAGATGAATAAATTAGTAGAAAGTATTAATTATGCATCTGATGGATACTGGGGAGATACAGAAAAATTTAGTTTTAGAGCTAAAATAGACGAATATACTACAGCAACCGAATTAGCACAAGGTCAAGATCGAGCAGCTAAAACTACTTTTACTTTAGTACTTAACGGACACATAGTTCCTGATTCTATTAATGCTTCTATATCAGGAATGAATAAATTCTACTCTAAATCCTCAGTAACATTCGGAATGGAGCTAGCAGGAGATATAGAAGAGTTACAAGCACGAGCTAAAACACCAGAAAAAGCACAGGATTACAGATTCTTTGATCAAGGTGCTTTAGGAGTACAGAGATTTGGTATGACTACTGAACAAATTAACTATGTTGCTTTACATAACACATTTATTGCAGACTTTGTTACAACAAATACAGCTTTATTTAATAATAAGAATATAGAAACTACTCCAGCAGGATTTACCTCAGGAGATGAAAGATTCCAACTATATATTAACGGACAAGTTATACCTGCACTATATTATACAATTTCTCAAGCAGGAGCAGATGTAACAGCAGTAATACAAACAGGTCAAACAGAATACACGTTAGACTCAGGAGATGAAGTAGTAATTAGCGGTAAAATAAGATAAGATAAGATGGCATTAATTCAATGGAAACAGATTGACTCCTACCTATCCGGCTCAAAAGAGTTAACCGGCTCTTTAGCAGTCTCTGGAGCTTTAGATTTAGATGGACCTTTTACAGTACAAGGAGAAGAGTTTATTAATGGTATATTTGTTGAAACAGGTTCTTTTTACTCTACTACCAACGATATAAAAGTTACAGGATCATTTGATTTAAATTTAGACGGAGTATCAGACTATTTTGCTATATCAATTAACGGAGAAGAGAAGATTAAAGTTAATAATGAAGGAGTATTAGAGATGAAATCGCAAGACTCTACACCAACAGCAGTAAGTGGTGGAATGTTTTATAGCGGCTCTAATGAATTCTTTCTTGGATTTAAGAACTAACGATATTTATAATATATAAAACACCCACTATAACATGGCAAATTGGAAAAAGATAATAGTAAGCGGATCAGATGCCCATTTGGCATCGATAACCTCTTCCGTACTTACTAACGATAATATTTTAGTCGCAGGTACAGGCGGCTTAATTGAAAATTCGGGAATAACGTATAACGGAACCACTTTTGGTCTCGGTTCTTCTATAATTACATCAACAGGAGCATCCTCAGTTTTATCTGGTTCATTTAGTGGATCTTTCCAAGGAGACGGTAGTAACTTAACCGGACTTGTAACAGAATTAAACTTAACAGGATCTACTGGTAATATCACAATAGATTTACTTTCAGAAGACTTAACAGTTGCTTCAGGAAATTCAATTAGTACAGCAGCTGCAGGTAATACAGTAACTGTAGCCGTAATAGATGGTGGAATTACTGAAACACAATTAAATACTTCAGTAGCAGGTACAGGTTTATCCGGAGGTGGCGGAACAGTCCTTTCAGTAGATTACGGATCATCAGCAGGAACAGCAGCACAAGGTAATACAGGTGTTACTTTCTTAGGAACAGCTGGAGAAATTGAATTATCAACAAATACCTTTACAACCGTAGGTGGTGGTGGAGCAGTAACTGTTGGTTTACCAAATGACGTATCAGTTTCCAATAACTTAACAGTAGGTGGAGATTTAGTCGTTAACGGTACCACTACAACATTAAATACTCAAAATTTATTAGTAGAAGATAGATTTATTCTTTTAAATTCTGGATCAGCCAATCCAGATGAAGGAGGTCTTGTAATTGACGAAGGTTCAGGAACAGGTCATGCTCTTATATATGAAGCGGATGCAGGTATTACTAGATGGGGTTTCAATGAATCAGTAAATAGTACAGCAACTACAGCAAATACAACAGCTTATGCTTCTGCAGTCGTAGATTTATCTAATAGTAATCATGCAGACAATAGTGAATACCAAAAAAACGGAAATATTAAGGTAGATACTGGTGGAGATATTTGGATCTATTCATAAGAGTTCGTAAATTAGTTATATGGGTATTTTAACAAAACAAAAAGAGAAGGAGAACTTCCTTAACAGTCAAGATATAGAGTTTGTACTACGTAAATTAAGACAAGCTCCTTACACAGGTGATGAATTTGAAAGCTTTTACACAGTTTGGGTAAAGCTCTCAGATAAACTCAAAGAACAAAAAGATAAAAAGTAGAGAGCCTTATGGGCTCTTTTGCTATTTATAAGTATATTATTGGCCCGTAAGGGAAGTGGGCAGGCAAACCTGTAACCAACCATAATAGAGAAAATATGCCGAACTGGAAAAAACTAATAGTTAGCGGATCAGATGCTAACTTAAATTCTCTTAACGTAACCACAACAGGCTCATTTGGAGGCCCTGTTGGTATAGGTACAACAGCTCCTAATTACACCTTAGAGGTAGTAGGTACTGTTTCTGGTTCATTTATAGGTGATGGTTCTCTATTAACAGGAATTGAAACAAATGCAGCAGGTTATGGTCAATCTATAAGACTAGAACAAACTACAGCAGCAACTACTTGGTCTTTAGCCCATAATATCGGAGACCAATACCCAACCATTCAGGTATTTGATACTAACGATAATCAAATAATCCCTGGACGAGTTGAAATGGTAGACGAAGATAACTTAAAAGTTTACTTCGATACAGCAACTGCAGGAACAGCAGCAGTTAACATCGGTGGTATTGCTGTAACATCTTCATATGCAGAAGATTTTACAATACAGAACTCACTTTTAAGCTTTCAAGAAAACATAGACGTAGATTCAACGTCAACAGAAACTATTGCAACAGTTAATACAGGCTCCTATTCCGGAGCTTTCTTTGACTATACTTGCATCAGTGGTTCTAACGCTAGAGCAGGAACAGTAATGGCTATTTATAATGGAGGATCTGTAGAGTATACAGATAATTCTACAAGTGATATAGGTAGCACCAGTGGAGTAACTTTTAGCGTCGATACTTCTGGAGCAAATATGAGATTACAGGCAACAGTAACAAGTGACAATTGGATAATAAAAACTTTAGTAAGAGCATTATAGAATGAAAATATTTGATCCTAAATTAACCGGTAGTATAGAAATTCAAAGTCAAGTATCTGGTAGTATAATTCCTACTACAAATGAAACTTTTGATCTTGGATCTGCTAGCAATAGGTGGAATGATATCTACCTTGCCGGATCTACTATTGATCTAGGTGGTACAAAGATGACCAAAGATTCTAGCGGTAATATAGAATTTAAAGATGCTTCTAATAATAGAAAAAAGATAATAGTAGAAGAAATCTTAATTGGTACCGGTGATAATCAAAAGACACTTAAGGTTGACAACGGCAAATCGATGGTAGTCGATAAAGACGGTAATGTTATTACTCAAATGGCAGGGCATATAATGCCTCATGGTCATGATATTTACGATTTAGGTTCTCCAACAGCACAATGGAGGGATTTATACCTATCCTCAGGTTCACTTTATATTGACGGAACACAGGTTATATCCTCTACTTCAAACGTTTTAACAGTAACTACTTCAACAGGACAAAGTTTAAAATTACTTGAAACTGGAGCTGATGATATTACAATTCAAACAGATAGTGGAAATATTGAACTTAAAGGAACAGTAGAAATACTATCAGGTAAAAAACTTATAGATAGTGCAGGAACTATTATACAATTTGGTGATAGTTTAGGTGTAACAGGTTCTATAGAAGTCTCAGGAACAGTAGACGGAATTGACTTACAATCAATGTCTTCCTCTTTAGACTCTAGAATTTCAACACTTACAGGAAAAACAATAATATCATCCTCAGCTCAAATAGCATCTGAAATATCAGGGTCTAATACAGCTTTTTCTGCTTCGGTTTCTACTAGGTTTGAAGGTCTTACAACAGATTACACTGAACTAGATAATATACCAAATAACATAGTATCATCTTCAGCTCAAATAGCATCAGACATCTCAGGATCTAATACAGCATTTTCAGCATCCGTAGCTACTAGATTTGAAGGACTTACAACAGATTATACTGAACTAGATAATATACCTAATAATATAGTATCATCCTCAGCACAAGTAACTGCACTGGGTGCATTAATGGATTCTGAAGTTACTTCTTTAAGCCTAGTAAAAAGCTTAACAGCTGCTAAAATATCTGGTTCTTTTACATCAGCTAGCAATGCTACTAATACTAAAGTTGATTTAAATACTAGTAACATAACGTCACTTAATGCGTCTACATCATCGTATCTACAGAACACGACAGATACATTAACCGGCAATTTAACTGTAACAGGTACATTAACTGCACAACAATTTAATACTGAAATTGTATCAGCTTCAATATTATTTGACTCAGGATCTACTAAGTTTGGAGACAGCTCTGACGATTTACATCAATTTACAGGGTCATTAAAGGTATTAGGTAATATTACCGCTACAGGGTATAATAATGCAAATTGGGATACGGCATATGGATGGGGAGATCATTCAACTGAAGGGTATTTAACTGGAACTGTTAATAGAGTAATTGGTACTGACACAGATTTAAATTTTTCTGGAGCAAATGTACTTTCTACAATAGCATTAACAGATGGTGTTATAACAGCTTATACTAATAGAGTATTAACTTTAGCAAATTTAGGGTATACAGGAGCAAGTAATGCAAATAATTATGTTCTACCATTTACCGATAACTCTGCAAATTGGAATACAGCATTCGGCTGGGGTAACCATGGATTATCTGCACAAGATAAAATAGATATTAGTAATCTATCAGGAACTAATACCGGTGACCAAGACTTAAGTTCGTTCTTAACCTCTACAGCAGCAAGCAATACATACCTACCACTAGCTGGTGGGACGATGACTGGTAATACAAAGTTTAACGACACTGTGCAATTGCAGTTTGGTACGGGCAACGATATGCGTATATTTCACACTCCAGGGAGCTCTTATATTGAGAACCTAACTGGTGATCTGTATATCAAAACAGCAAATGTACTCAGATTAAACACCTCTAGTAATGAGTCGATGATAAATGCAAGCCCAAATGGGCCTGTACAGTTATACTACGATAATTCATTAAAACTCAAAACAACAAGCGCAGGTATCTACGTAACAGGTGAAGGTTACTCAACAGCAGGCTGGGGAGTTGGTACGGGAGAAACACCTGTTGGTAAAATATTTAATAACTCAGGAGTATTTAATGTTAGAGCAGAAACAGCAAGGCAAATTGCTTTTGGAAACGTAACTAATGGAGAAGCTGTTAGGATTGATTCAGTAGGTAACGTCGGGATCGGGACAACTAGTCCTGGTGTCAAATTAGAAATAGGAGCTGCTAACGATGGTGATGTAGTAGCTAGACTTACCCAAACATACGAAAAAGTAAGACTTCACAATTTTGACCTACTTGGATACGGTGATGGACATCTTTGGATGATTGGTAACAACAATAATACATCTATTGTATTAGGAGCTAGTTGGGATTGGGATAAACAAGTTGAGTTTAATTACGACCCAGGTACTACAGGCTTAGGCGCTGGATTACTCACTATTGGTCAAACCAATAAGAATAATACAAATTTTACACACGGAGTAACGAGATTTTACACTAACGGCTCTGAAAGAATGCGTATTAACTCCTCAGGTAACGTTGGTATTGGGACGACTAGTCCAGGTGCTAAGTTAGAAATTAAAGACGGAAATCTTTGGTTAAATGGTGCTACTTCAAATTATAATCCTGAAATTTTCTTTATTGATGACGCTGGACCAACTGGTATAGCTGGCGCAAAAATAAGATACGAAAATAATAATGGTAATTTATATTTTGATCATAAATGGGATACTGCAACTTCCGGGTTTTTCTTTAGAAACCGAGTAGATGGCACCCCGTTAGACACTATGTCGTTAGTAAACGGCAACGTCGGGATCGGAACTACTAGTCCAAATGGTCTTTTACGAGTTTATGGAACAGGCAGAACTTTCAATGCTACGTCAACAAACGATGAAGTAGTAGGATCAATTACCAGAGCAGGAGGCTCCCTATCCACGCTTGGATTTAATGGAACAGGAAGTACAAGTGATTACCACGTTAGAATTGGGGCTAATGCAACAAGTTTTGTTGCTTATACTTCCAATACAGAAAGAATGCGTATCACTTCTGCAGGCAACGTCGGAATTGGTACGACTGCGCCTACTTATAGGCTTGTAGTTAATAAAACAAGTATAGCGGCACCTGCTTTAATGATAGGAGGAGCATATTACGGAGGACCAAGAATACAGACTTACGGTTTAGATGCAGACGCTAACGCTTGGATGGGATTAGGAACAGATATGGGCGTAGGAAGTTACGAACATTCAGTTTACTACCCTAATCATGCTAACGGTAAATTAACATTCGGTACATATAACGGTACTACATACTCTACAAAAACTACCCTTCTTCAGAATGGTAAGTTCGGGATTGGTACTACTGTTCCAAGTCAATTACTAGATGTTAATGGGACTATATTAGCTACTAGGTTCGTTCAGAATACTACTTTAGCTAATTCTAATACATGGGCAGAAGTAATTCTAGATAGTGCAGGAAGTAGCGACGATACAAATCTAGTTTTTGCAAAAGCAGGATCAATGGTTTGGGATATATACAATCATGCATCAACAGATAAATTACAGATTAATACTAAAAAGTCCGGAGGAGCAGGAGTAGTAGCAGAGTTTCAACAAGATGGTAAAGTAGCATTTAATGGATATTCCGGTGGTGGATGGTTGAAATCAAATGGATCTTTTAGAATAGACATGGATGCAAATAATGACTCTACTGACAGAGCATTTATTGTATCAAAAAATAACGCCGGTGGAGATTTATTTAAGGTCTTAGAAACTGGTGAAGTAGGTATAGGTAGAACTCCTGATTCACGAAATGCTTTAGACATAGAGTATAATACTACATCAGGTGCTTTCCAAACAAATAGAAACTACTCAGGGTTCTTCCTTAACAGGACTTATGCAGATTATAATAACGATGGTACCATTATAGAATACCAAGAGAGAATAGGTGTAGATGGTAATAAAGGAAGTGTCGGTATGTATTCAAGCCATGCTTTCGCAATAAGAACAAATAATATAGATAGGATCTATATTAGAAATGGAGGAAACGTAGGTATAGGTACATCTCTTGCTGCAGAAAAATTAGAAGTAATTGGAGGTATACAATTAACAGATGACTTAAAAGCAACAGGTAATAACTTAAAATTATTTGCCGGAGGTAATCAAATACTTAACCTAGACCTCAACGGTAAAGTATACCCTGCTGCACATAATTCAATGGATCTAGGATTTAGTGCAACTAATGCTTGGAGAAATATATACACAGGAAACCTTTATGCAAATTCTTACGTAGGGATAGGAACTACAAGTCCTTCTTCTGCGCTCCATGTTAAAGGAGCTAATACAGTAGCTAAATTAGAAAGTTCTACTGGTTACGTAGATATGATAATGGTTAATTCTGGCAATACAGGGTTCTTAAATTTAGATACGAGTAAGATGAACTTCTATGTAGGTGGAGGTTCAGCTAGTAATCTTAAAATGAGTATCACTAACGCCGGAAACGTAGGTATTGGAGATACGGGACCTAGTACAAAACTACAAGTTTCTACTGATTCACCTGCAAACAATGTAGCTGTTCAAATTGGTGACGGTTGGGTTGGTAATAGTGCTTACCATAAAGCAGGAGGTTTACTCCTTATCAGTGGTACAAGTCAAAACTCAACACAAACAGGAGCTGGAATTGCTTTTCAAACTAGAAATACTGCAAACACAAATTACTGGAAGTCTAGCATTATAATGGACAGAGATGGTGCGATGAAGTTTACTCTTGGTGGCGCTGGTACAGTAGCAGGTTCTGAAGACATTACAATACTTTCAGGCGGTAACGTCGGGATAGGTACGACTAGTCCTGTTCAAAAACTACAAGTAAATGGTAGCGTTTATTCAAATGGAGGCGAGTTTTTTGTTAATACTAATAGTGGTATAACTGCTGTAGGTAATTTGCTTTTTAAAGGTCATGATGGAAGTAGTTATTTTGAAGGAATGCGTCTTGAATCAACAGGTAACGTTGGAATTGGAACAACATCACCTACTCTCGGTAAACTCCAAGTAGCAGGAAGAGGTTATTTTGGTCCTGTAGGAACAGGAAATGCAACTACTAAAGCAGAAGTAATAAGCAACGCTGTTTTAAGGTTAAAACCTCACGATAGTAATTCAACTTCTTTGAGCTTTGCTTCAATGAATAACGGTGATACAATAGGTCTACAGACAACAAATGGTCCGGGTACGGCAAATTGGAATGTAGCTTTAAGTCCATTTGGAGGTAGAGTTGGAATCGGAACTAGTGGCCCTAGTGCTTTACTAGATATCGGAGGAGGAGACGGAACACCAAACGGAACACAATTTCAAGCAGTTATTAAAGCAACAGGAGCAAGAACATTATACTTAGATGCAGGAGATTCTTCAGCAGCTTCAATGTGGTGGGGTAAAGGAAACACTCCACAATTTGCACTAGACTCATTATCAGGAGGAGGAGCAGGATTCTGGACATATACAGGTTCTTGGAACCAAAGAATGACTATACTAAGTGGTGGAAATGTAGGTATTGGGAGCACAAGTCCTGGTTATAAATTAGATATTAAGAATACATCAAGTGAAGATTCTAACATGGCACTTCGTAACTCAGGAACTGGACATGCTGGTATATACTTTGACGGTTCTAATGGAGATTTAGTAGGAAGTGATTATGCATGGATAGGACAAAGAAATAGTACGTTAAAATTTGAAATTAATACAGCTGCAAGCGGCGGTAATATACATTTAATCCCACAAAGCGGAAATGGAGTAGTAGAAGTTAGCGGTAAAGTAGTAGCTAATAATCATGGAGAATTTGCTGGAGCATTAAGAGTTACAGAGACAGGAACTGCACAACATATACTTATAGGAAATCAAGACTCTGCAGGAGCAAATAAACCCGGTATGATACAGGGTGTCAATGGTCAATTAAAATTTGGGTACGGTAGTTCTTGGTCGTCAGAAGGAGGTACTATGACAGATACCTTAGTATTAGATGCTTCAAATTTAGCTACATTTGCAAACCGAGTTACTCTAGGACCAGGTACAACAGGTACACCTTACGATGCGACCACATTTTTACATGTCAAAGGAACTACTAGGTCAATAGTACAGCAATCAAGTACAGCTGATGCTTACTATATGTTTGGCGATGCCGCTGCAAATAATGCAGCATGGGTAGGGTATAGTCATACTACCGGTAACCTTGAACTACACGCACAAACAAGTGTTAGTATAGATAAAAATACAAGCATTACAGGTGATTTAACAGTATCAGGTACATTAACAGCACAGGAAATTAGAACAGAGTTAACCACAACCACAATACTATATGACTCAGGTTCAACAAAATTTGGGGACACATCAGACGATAACCATGACTTTACCGGTTCTTTAAATGTTCAAGGAAACGTAGAACATACAGGATTGACAATGACATCGGGTACGGATATAGATCAGCTATATACGACTACTAAGTCAATGACTCTTACTACTAACTGGCAAGATACAGGTATTAATGGAACAGATCTAGCAACCGGTACATACGTAGTATCAGTCTATACACATGACAATGCAGTAGGTGGAGGACATTGGTATGAAACTTATTCAGGTACAATGACTTGGTATAGCGGAGATACAAACAGTAATGATACTGATGAAATTATATTACACAAAGCCGGTCATGCTTCCAGTAATAAGAATATTTATTTAAGAACTAAACGTACTGCTACAGCAGATACAGATGATTTAAAGTTACAAATTGCTCATTCAGCAACATGTACAGGAAACTCTGACTACGTGTTTAAATTTAGAAGACTAATTTAATTATGGCAATAAGACTAAAAGATAAAGCGAAATTTGGAACTGGTTTAAACACCATTGGTACTATAGATGGACTTACTTTAGCAGGTGGAGGTATAACAGGTACTAACTACAATATAGCAGGTGTAAACCAACTTACCATTGCTGATCCAGGAGAAGGTATAGTCTTTACCGGTACCAATAATGTTACATTAGCAGCTATAGATGATAGTGCTGACAATATAATGAATTTTAGCGGAGCAGCAGAACTTCGAGTTAATAACGTTAGAGTACTAACCACAGGAGATACTTTAAATTCTGATACAGTTGATAGTCTACATGCAGCTTCTTTTCTTAGAAGCGATGCAGATTCTTCAACCGATTCCTCATTAACAGTAAATGGTCAATTTAATTTTAATTCATCGACTAATAGTAATTACAATGAAGGTATTAGATTAAATAGATCAACTACCGGCTGGGGAGGAGCTTCATTTGGAGGAGTTAGAAACTCAACATCAGGCATTACAGATGCTTGGTGGGTAGCAAGAAACCCATCTAAGAATTTCGTTATCTCTTATGCTACCAGCGGAGAATCAGCAGGATTAACTCTACCTCATAATTCTAGTAATTTAACATATAAAAATCATAGAATATGGAATGCAAATGATTTTGCTAACAACTCTGGTAACTGGAATACAGCTTATGGATGGGGAGATCATTCTACAGCAGGATATTCTGGCTTTAATTTTGGTGCTTCTGATTTAACTTTTCAAGGCGCCGATCCTGGTGATATAGTTTGGAAAGACGCATCTGGTACTGAAACACATAGATTATGGTCTGGGAGTACTAACCACTTAACCTATAGATTAAATGGCGGTACTACATATGCCCTTATACATGCAGGTAATGTATCAAATTATGCATTACCTTTAGGAGGAGGAACGTTGAGTGGAACAATTATTGCACCTTACGGTAGATTTAGAAATAGCCAAACAAATAATAACTATACTACTGCTGCTTTATGGACTGAATCCTATAACACTACAACAACTGGTATTGCTTTCCATATTAGTGGAGTAGTTGGAAAGTTCTTAGAAATGAGAACAGACGGAGTACTCTACTGGCAAAATTCTGAAGTATTAACAGATTCTATAGGATTAAGGAGTAATGTTGATGATTCTTTCTCTGGAGCGTTAACTTCCACATCTAGGAATAATGGTATATTTGGTACTTACGACTCTACTAAAACAGACCATATTTGGTCAATGGGAACAGCTTATAAGAACTCTTCTACCGGAGCTAATTTTGGGAACTTATACGGTCTAGCATATAAACATACAAATAATACCACTGGAGGTACAATGGGTGGCGGACACCAAGCAGTATGGGCAGTAAATGGTACAGCTAAAGCATCACTCGGAGAGTCAGGTATATGGACTACAGGATATTTAGCAACAGATTCATATAGCGGAAGATCTAAAATTAGATTATGGAGTACAGATACTAACTATGCTATTGGATTTAAATCTGGATATACTTTTGGACATATTGCAAATGAATATGCAATGTCCTTTCAAGTTAATAGTGACGTAGATCGAGGATTCTGGTGGGGTATGAATACTCACTCCGATGCTCAAGGGGCAATGGCACTTACAAACGACGGTAAGTTAAATGTAGCTAAATCAATATCTATCGGAGAAGGAGTAACTACTACCTCTCCAAGCACTACTCCACTTTATGTTCTAGGACAAACAAACGGTGAAACAGTATTAGATATACAGGGAACTAATGGACAGTTATTCTCTATTACAGACAATCTAGAAGGAAGCTTACTAGCAGTAAGTGATATATCAGGAATACCGGTATTAGATGTAAAAGCAAGTGGAGAAGTAAAGGTTGACGGTAATATAAACCAAACTACATCTACCACAAATACATTTACTGGAGCAATTACTTCAACTGGAAATATAACAGGAGCTAATTTATCCGGAACAAATACTGGGGACCAGACTTTACCAACTTTATCTTCATTAGGTGCATTGTCAACTAGTGGTGGTACTATGTCAGGTGATATCATATTTAATAACGGTATTAGATTAGAATACTCTACTACACATTGGATTACTCCGAGAGACACTTCAGGTAATATGCACCTGCACACATCCTCTGGCGGTATATACTTAGATGCACCAGTTATATACATAAGAGAAAAAGGAACAGAAGCAAATAAGATAACCATAGACAACGGAACTTTAACCGCTACAGGTGATATAGCAGGAGCTAATTTATCAGGAACAAACACTGGTGATCAAACACTACCTACGCTTGCTTCTTTAGGAGCAGCAGCAGCTGCAACAACTTTAGCTGGTTACGGTATAACAAACGCAATTGAAAAAGGTGCACAAATAGCAAGTGCTGCTTCTTGGAATACCGCAACTAAATTTGGTTCTACAGGCGAACTTTCCCAAGGAGCGGGTAACCATGCATTATCTGTTAGGTCTGAAAATAACAATGATGCCTTCATGTCATTTCATATCGGAAGTGATTATGCAGTTCATTTTGGGTTAGATGGTGCGTCGAACAGAATGCATGTAGGAGGTTGGTCCGATGGTACAGGAACTCAATACCAATTATATGACTCTAGAGATTTTAGTGTTGCCAATGTATTAAATTCGAATGTAACTTTAGCTACTTTAGGGTACACAGGAGCAACTGACGCTAATAATATAACAAACAATAACCAACTTACAAACGGAGAGGGTTATACAACTAATACAGGTACACTAACAGATAGTAATGATAGAAACTACATTACAGACAGTAGAGGTGCCGCGAGATTACCATCATATTATGATGATAGATACGCCCAATGGGACTTCCAAAACTATGCCGACACAGGAGTTGGTGGTGATGGATGGCACGCATTACTCACAGTTTCTAAGTGGGCATCATGGGATGCAAGTCACAGACAAGAACAATTAATATTTTCAGGTGACCACTTATGGAGAAGAACGGCAACAAGTGATACTGCATGGGGTACCAATAAAAAGATATGGGATTCAGGTAACCTAACTAACAACAACCAACTATCAAACGGATCTGGGTTCCTTACTTCTAATATTGGAGGAACAAAACTTAGTTTTATTTCAGGAGCCGGTGGATCAACATTTGCAGCCAATCACTACTCAATGGGTATTGATACTGCCAATGGTGCTTGGAATAGCCCTCACTATTCTGATTTAATTATAGGTTATCACACGGGTATTAGATTAGGTGCCGCATATAGTGGTATAAGATTTTATAATAACTCACCAACTACAGATACTGATAATACAGGAAACGGTAACGGAGGTGAAGGTCTAATAATGACAGTAGGTGGAGCAGCCGGATCTACAGATGTTTCAGTAGTTGGTACAATAGTAGCATCAAACTTCAGCGGTGCATCGTCAGGAACCAATACAGGTGATCAAACAACTATTACTGGTAATGCTGCTACTTCTACAATAACTGATGGTGTAAAAATACGTGGATTTGGTAATAATGAATTTACTTTCCACCAAGCAAGTGGAGCCTTTGAAGGGTATAGTGGATGGCATAATTATTTAATTTCTAATCACGGTAATGGTTCTAATTATTACAATACAATTATTGCAATGCCATTTTGGGGACCACCTAAATATTCAAGAAGAGAGGGTAATGTATATAGAGGACCTTATGCTTTCTGTACTAATGAAACTGATTTTACTACTGCTTATACCATACAAGTAGGTCTTTTAAGATCTACAGGTGATGTAGTAGCATACTACTCTTCAGATAGTAGATTAAAGGATAATATTATACCAATAGGTAACGCTATCGATAAAATTAAACAACTAGGTGGGTACGAATTTGATTGGAATGATAATCAA
>Ga0233444_10001061_pt1 | contig 32445 bp, 16 predicted proteins | sample SI_124_October20_6_FD_182792 | JGI IMG/M metagenome (GOLD analysis project Ga0233444, IMG submission 182792) | Seawater microbial communities from Saanich Inlet, British Columbia, Canada - SI_124_October2016_10_MG | ecosystem: Environmental > Aquatic > Marine > Inlet | place: Canada: British... | reverse complement strand
TTGGCATCTACTGAAAACCAAACAGGACCAATTCCTCCAGCACCCATAACACCAAATCCAGCCGTTGATAATTGTTGTTCTACAACTGAGTTTAAAGAGAAAGGAGTCGTTAAATTCACTTCGGTTCTTGATTGACCACCACCAATGATCCCATAAACATTAAGAAACGGGAATAACCAAATATCAGGCCTTACATTGAAAGCATACGAGCTATTTGTGTTTTCTCCAAATTCAATAAATTCAACGTCCGTTAGTGGAATATCAAAATTTTCAGTTTTTAAACCCAACTGTAAATTATCAAATACAAGGTTTTGGTCCATCCAGATATAATTTGCCATCAAACCTACAGGATAGGGTATATCAAATCCTTTTTCGTAGGCTCCTTGACCAAAAATTGGAAAAATATAGTTGTATTCAACTTGTTTTAAGCTATCCGTATATACCTGATGCTTTGTTTTAATCATGGTACTAGAATATTGACCTAGGATGGTAGGAACCGTAAAAAATAGAACTAATAAATATGCAAAAATTGCTTTTACTTTCATTTTCAATTTGTTTTAATTATTATTAATAACCGAAAATCCGATATGTATATTTCCGGTTTCTTTATCTACAATGAGTTCTCGATCTTTCACGGTTCCCAGACAACTGTTAACAGAACAAAAAAGTGAACCTCCTGCAAGTCTAACAGACTCTTTTATTTCAATTTCGGTAATATCCCAAACATTCCCAACAATATTTACTTCGTCTACGTTAGAGATTGGAAGTATATTTTCAGAAACAATAGTTCGATGATCATTTTTTACAAGTTCCCAATATTCATCATAAGTGGGGAGTCTTTTATTGGCCCATTTACAATAGGCTTTAGCATCGTTATAACTCACTTGTGTTACAGGTAAATCAGTAGAGGAAACTGCATCAACTCCATTGGGTTTTTTCCAATTTGCATTTGTTCCTTTTCTAAAATTTGCTACATCTATTTGTACAATTGACCACCCATACCTCTCAGCATCTGTAATGTATTTAGTTTCTTTTACAAATTCTTCAAACTGTGCATAAGAAACTGATGTTAAGTAAGTTTTATTATCCTTACATGAGAAAAAGATAATTAAAAATAGAAAAATTAATTTTTTCATATTTGATAAGCTGCCGAGATTTAATTAAAGTACTAAGATACTGTATTAAATTACTATTATTCAGGGTACGATATTTTTGAAATCCCCAAAGTTCCGTTAAATTCAAATGGAGCTTCGTCAAAATAATCCATTGAGACTGGGGATCCAAGATCACTACCAAAGTCAAGACAGTCATTAGCTGTAAAGGTAAGAGGAGCAGTCATCGGAACCTGTCCGTTTGCAACTTCTTTACCATTTACTTTAAGAACTACATCCATAGAAGATGCTGGCTTTGGTGAAGTCAAACGAGAAACTACCTCTATATTTAAATCTCCGGAGGGTAATTTAGTTTTTGATTTTATTTGAGTTCTTTCAATTTCAAAAAGATTGTATTCATAACATAAATAACCATCTTTTACATAACAAGATAAACCGCCAGAAAAACTTCCAAGGGCATACAGCACGCCGTTTGCATTTTCTGGTACGTTAATTTCCATTTGCACATCGTTGTCAAACTTACCTAGTTTTGGAGCAGCAAATTCGGGCATGCGATTAATATTACCAGAAAAAGTCCATTCAGTATAGGGCGTTGATGGAGCATCTTCAGGATGATAAGCTGCAGACCACAAACCTCCTCCAATTGGTAAATTTTTATTTTTTGTAGACTCTACTAAAAACATACTTTTCATTTCAGCTAACTTTTCTGGGTATGCGTTTGATAAATCATTTGCTTGGCTCCAGTCTTCATTAATATTATACAATTCCCAAGTATCATTCTCCGGGTTCCAAGTTCCAATACCTTCAGGTATTCCTGGACTCCAAGGGATACGAATTCCAAATGCAGAAGCAAACCAGCCATCATGGTACAAACCACGACTTCCCATAATATCAAAAAATTGTATTTTGCGAGTCCCCTCAATCTTAGAGTCGTTAAAGGTATATTTCATACTCACTCCGTTTATTGGTTCTTGTGGAAATCCGTTAACGATGGAGGGTTCTTCAATACTGACCACCTCATAAATTGTTGGTGCTATATCAATAACATGGTGAAATTGTGGTCGAGGAGTACGATCTTGTTTAATTTTATTCGGCCAAGAAACAGCCATAGGTTGACGTGTTCCTCCAAAATGAGCAGCTACTAACTTAGTAGACTTATAAGGAGTAGATCCAGCCCAAGCCCAACCAGAATGATACATATTATCTGTCTTAGGTGAACCAAGAACATCGAGACCACCAAGTTCCTCCAAGGCATCTAGATGTTGCTGAATGGTCGTGGGAATTCCATTTTGCGCTAGCAACTCACTAATGGTACCGTTTTGGCCTTCAGCGGAGGAACCATTATCTCCCCAAATGTAAAAAATAAGCGTATTGTCCAACTTACCTTGCTTTTCAATTTCATCAATAATTAACCCTACGTTGTGATCAGTATGTTCTGCAAAACCAGCATAAACTTCCATTAATCTACTTTGAAAGGCACGTTCAGATTCTGGAATGTCTTCCCATGCAGTCATTGTTTGGTCTCGAGGAGTTAGTTCAGCGTCTTTTGGAATCCAACCTAATTTTTTCTGTCTTTTAAAGGCTCTTTTTCGATACTCATCCCAACCATCATCAAACTTACCTTTGTATTTATCTGCCCATTCTTTGGCTACTTGATGAGGGCCATGAACCGCACCAGGAGCCCAATACATTAGAAAAGGTTTATCTGGGGAAAAAGATTGCTGTTCTTTTAACCAATGTATCGCATCTTCTGCAATATCCTCTGTAAGATGATAATAATCATTGCCTTGAGTGGTATGAGGATGTTCTACAACTGTGGTGTTTCTGACCATTTGTGGTTCATACTGTGAGGCTTCACCTGCAAGAAATCCATAAAAATATTCAAATCCATATCCAGTCGGCCAATAATCAAATGGCCCTTTACTGGTAGTTTGTTCAGCCGGGGTATTGTGCCATTTTCCAAACGCGCTAGTATTATATCCATAAGCTTTTAAAACTTCAGCTATGGTCGCAGAGGATTTTGGAATAGTACCGCTAAAACCTTCCCAATCATTGGCAAGTTCACAAATTTGTCCATTCCCAACCACCGTGTGATTCCTTCCTGTTAATATTGAAGCTCTTGTTGGCGAACACATGGCTGTAGAATGAAATCGATTGTATGAAACTCCCATGTCAGCAACCCTACTTAAAGTTGGTGTATTAATTTCTCCTCCATAGGTCGATGGAGTCGCAGGTCCTGCATCATCAATAAGAACAATAAGAATGTTTGGGGCTTCTTCAGCCAGTCGTCTTTCAGTAACTCTCTTTTTATGTGTTGAGGTCTGAATGGTTAAGCCAGCTTGACTAGCTGACGGAGTTGGTGCAAAAGGCAAAACTTCCTGTGCATTTGTAAAACAATATAACATTAAAAATAAACTGAGTGCAAGACTTTTCTTGCTGATTAATTTTAGAGTCATTATAAATTAATTTTTAGATGAAGAACTTTTCTTTTTATGAGTTGTCAAATTCAAAAATAAATATTAATTTTTTTTTAGGAAGTGCCTCAATTCAAAATTTCGTTAATCAGTTTTTTTTATCAGTTAAATGGTTAATTTCTTGAGATATTCCATAACTACATATTATCAATGAACGATTTAAGACTTAATCAAATTGTACAATAACAATATTAGTGTCATTTAAGATAAAGTAATAATTTTTATTAAATATGGGAATTTTTTATTAAATTTAAAACCACTAAAATAATCAAAACAATACAAAATGGAACATTTAATCCCAAACAACAAACACAACAAACCTGAAAATCATGCTCATGAAACTCATATGGGCAAGGACCTCGAAAATGCTATGAGAATTATTATGAATGGTGGAGTAAACGAGGAAAATTTAGAAGAAACAATGGAACACATAGGCATCAATCTTGATGATTATAGAGATGAAACTGGGAAGGTTATCTGTCCTGTTTCTGTAGAGGAGCGCAACAAGCTTAAAATAAAACTAGCAGCTCTAAAAAACGATCCAAACACCCATCACTAGAGGTAAAAGATCAGCCCATTAAAATTGAAAATTTAATGATTGTCCATGAAAAAAATAAAAGATTCGTCCATTAGAGCGGATGACTTTATGACGAACTCTATTGTCATAACCCGTCCTATATACTCTTACGTGCTCATCATGTTTATTATTGCTACTTTAATTGCATTGGTATGGGGTATATTTGGCTCTATTCCTCAAAGAATTGAAGGTATGGGTGAAATAGGGACGTTATCTGGATTGGAAAGAGTTCTTCCTTCCTTCGGGGGCCAAATAAAAAGTGTCAATTTTAAAAATGGTGATACTGTTCAAACTGGCGATGTTTTATTTGTCCTAGAAAAAACAGAAATTGATCAAGGGATTGAAAACTTGAAGCTTTCAATTAAGCAATTAGAACAACAGAAGGCTTTGATATCTAGTAGAATTTACAAAAGTGCTGCCCTCAAAAAAGAAGCAAACACCCTTGCTAAGTCAAGGTTAAACAAAAGCATTGAACAGTTGGATAAAGACATCGCCTTTTACGAGAAGAAAGAAGCTGATGATAAACAATTATATCAAAAAGGACTAATTACCCGTGAACAGTATTTTTCGTCCAAAACTGATTTGGTTGCATTGAAAAATAAAAAGATCAGTGCAAAAGAACAATTAAGTTTAATTTCACTCAATAAAGAAGAAGTAGAATTTAATAATATTTTCGACGAAAATGATATTTCAAATCAAATTGAAGTACTAAAATCTTCATTAGTTGAATTAGAAAAAAACTATAAACTTCAAACAGAAATTATAGCTAATTCAAATGGCATTATTGGAGAAATAAGCGGAAGAATTGGAGATGTGATTACTCCAGGATATAAGTTAGCCATCATTTATTATCAAGGTAAAGATCTAAAAAATTACGTATTAAATCTATACGTTCCTTATAATACAAATGAACCTATTAAAAAAGGTATGAGTGTAGATATTCAACCTTTTAATGTAGATCATAATAAATATGGATGGCTTCAAGGAAAGGTGAACTATGTTAGTCCCATTCCTGCAGATGATTATGCTATGCTTGAAACCTTGGGAAACAAAAACGTAATTGAGTTAATTGACTTTCGTGGTTCAACCTACAAGGTTGTTGTAATATTAGAAACAGATCCAAACACCTTCAGTGGTTTTAAATGGTCAAATAACAAAGGGCCTCAAATTAAATTAACGACAGGCCAATTAAGTATTGGTTATGTTAATGTAAAAGTCAAGGCTCCTATCGATTTCGTTTTACCGATTTTTAATGATTATTTTAATTAAAACTAATCTAATAATTTAGTTTTTACCGTTCAAAATATGAAGAGAACACCCGTTTTTTTAGAATCTAGTAAAGGAGAATCTGGTGCAATTTGTTTGGCTATGGTTTTGGGTCATTTTGGTTCTTTTCCTAGTTTGAATGTTATTAAAAGCGCTTGTAGTTCTAATGGTAATGAAATATTATCTGAAAATTTACTTCAAACCGCTATTGCTTTTGGTTTCAATGTAAAAGAAAATTCAAATTCTTTTGAAGAAATTTCTGTAGATTCACCAGTTATTGTAAAATTAAAGGGTAATAAATATGTCTTAATTACTGAGGAACACAAAAACTTTTTCATCGTTCACAATCCTGAAAAAGGGCTTGAAAAAGTTAAAAAAAATCAATTAAAATCTTCTTTTGATTACTGGTCACTCCAAGCATCTCCAAGCGATGAATTTAAAATTATAAAGCAAAGCAATACTTTTACAAATGAACTGACCAATCGAATTAAACCAAATATTAAAGGGATACTTTTTGTTTTAATCAGTGGATTGATTTTGTTGACTCCTGCAATACTAATTCCCTCATTTAATAAATTATTTTTTGATGATATTATAATTCTAAATCAAAAACAGTGGTTTTACCCAATGTTAAGTATTTTAGGGATATTTGTCATTTTTGGATGTCTGCTAGTTTATTTGCAACAGTGGATTTTACTTAAAGTGGAGCTTAAATCGAGTTTAATTGAATCAACAAAATTTGTAATACATGTGTTTAAATTACCCTATGATTATTTTTTTAATCATTCAAATGCTGAAACTATAAAAAGAATAGCACTTAATAATTCTGTTGCAACACTTTTAACCAGGCAACTAACAACCACTGTTTTAAATTTTATAACTATTATTTTTTATGGAATTGTCATGCTAAAATATAATTGGTTACTCTCAATAGTAGGGGTAGCCATAATGCTTTTTAATCTTTTTGCCCTTCGTTATTTTTCTCACAAAAGAACGGCGTTGAACCAATCCTTATTTAAAAAAAAACAATTAACATTTAACGTTGCTACAAATGGAATTAAGCAGATAGAAACTCTTAAGGCATCGGGTGCTGAAAACGATTTTTTTGCGTTGTGGTCAAGCCATTTGATTGGTGCAATTAATGACGATCAAAAACTAGGTGTATCGAATCGGATTCTTGCTGTTTTGCCAGAATTTATTTCTCAAATAAATAATGTTGTGATCCTTTTTTTAGGGGGATTGCTTATCATGAGCGGTGAAATTACTGTTGGTGTATTTCTTGCATTACAAAGCTTTATTTCCAATTTTTCATCCCCAGTAAAAAATATAGTTAATTTTACAGGACAAATCCAACTCAATAAATCAAATATTAATAACTTATTAGATACTACTCAAGAACCTATTGACGTTTTTTGTGATGATAACCTTAAAGAATCAATCGATAACATATCAACAGAAAACTCAAAACTTTCCGGAAAATTAGAAGTAAAAAATATTAGTTTTGGTTACAGTCAATTTAGCCCTCCTCTAATTAAAAATTTTTCTTTAACTGCATATCCAGGTAAACGAATAGCTTTAATTGGAGCTTCAGGTTCTGGAAAATCTACATTGCTAAAAGTTTTATCTGGACTCTACTCTCCTTTATCAGGAGAAATTAATTTTGATGACAAACCAATTCATACGTTAAATAAGGACGTATTTCGAAACTCCGTATCTATCGTAGAACAAGACTCCTTCTTTTTTACCGGAACTGTTTCGGATAATATTACCATGTGGAATAGATCTATTGATAGTTCAAAAATAATTCAAGCTGCAAAAGATGCAAAAATACACTCTATTGTTTCTCAAAGAGATGGCGGATATGATTCAAAAATGGCTCCAGGTGGTAAAAACTTTAGTGGTGGACAAAAACAACGTCTAGATATTGCAAGATCTCTAGTTACAGAACCTTCAATTTTGTTTTTAGATGAAGCGACCTCAGCACTGGACATGGAGACGGAAAAGTTTGTAATGAATAACTTTCTAAAAAGAAGTTGTACAACAATTACCATAGCTCATCGTCTTAGCACCATAAAAGATTTTGATGAGATTATAGTATTAGAGAAAGGGGCTGTAATACAACGAGGAGATCACAGTCATTTGATTGAAGATAAAAATGGATTGTATTATAATTTATTAAAAAACTCATAATGCCTGGTTAGATGAAAAATAAAAAATTATCGGATACAGAAACCCTAACTAGCAAAGCCTCAAAAAGTGTTACGTCTAATTATTTTTTCAGGAAGCGCTCAAGAGACAGAGCATTTCAAAATCTAATTGATGTTGTTCCTTCTAATAAAAATACCATTCAAAAATTTGAATTCGATCCCAATGAATCTGATGAGTCTTTATTGTTGAAAACATGTAATCTAATCGGGAAGATTGAAAAAATAAAATTCATTCAAGGATTTAAGAACTCTTCACAAGCATGGAGTCCATTAAAAAAAATATTGAGAGCCTCTAATATAAGGTCTAGAAAAATATATTTGAATATTAATTGGTGGAAATCTGATCACGGCCACTTACTCGCTTTTTTAAAAGACGAGAAAACTCCTGTAGCGCTAATCCGAAAAAATAAAAAATACATTCTTATAAATATTAGAACTGGAACAGAAGTTTCAGTGAACAAAGAAATATCAGAAAATATTAGTAATGAAGCTCATTCTTTTTTCTCTCCGTTACCTGATGGAAAGATAAGCCAATTAGCATTGCTGAAATTTATTTTGGCGTTTACAAAAAAAGATGTTCTTTTCTTTTTTATACTAGGTGTATTTGGAGCCGTTTTATCGCTTTTTATACCTATAATGTCTGGTTACATATTTAGTGTAATTGTACCTGGAGGACTTAGGGGAAGTCTTTTTGAAATAATTGGAATTTTATTGACCATAGTAACTCTTTTAGGAATCACAAACATTGCTAGAGCTCTTGCAGTGTTAAGGTTTGAAGGCAAATCAAGTTACAAACTTCAATCTGCTGTTTGGGATCGAATTTTGTCTCTTAAAGTTCCTTTTTTTAATAAGTATGATCCCGGAAATTTAGCGCAAAGAAGTTTGAGTATCGAAAAGATCAGACAAATTTTATCTGCAAATGTAATGACTGCAATTGTTTCAGCGATATTTTCTATTTTTTATTTAGGATTAATGCTTTACTACGATTTAAAACTGACCTTACTTGCACTTTGTTTAGGTTTGATTGTTGCAGGATTTACACTAACTATTAGTAGGTTAGCATATAAGCATGTAGCCGGTTATATGCGAATGCAGGCTATAATTTCGGGAGTAATGATGATGATGATGAGTGGAATTTCAAAAATAAGAATGACCGCTTCCGAAGATAAAGTATTTAATATTTGGGCTGACAAATTTTCAAAGCAAAAAAAACATTATGCAGACAAACAAAAATTAATAATTATTGCCTCCGTTTTCACCTATGGTTTCCCAATATTAGCAACTCTTTTAATTTACATTAGAATTCATGCCCTTTTAACACTTCCTAATTCCATTTTTAATATTGGTGATTTTATTGCATTCAATTCTGCTTATTTGAGTTTTCAAGGAGCATTAATTAGCGCATTTATGGTTACGGTTCCAATAATGAGCATAAAACCTGCTCTAGAGTTGCTTAGACCTATACTAGAGGCCGACACAGAGGATTATACCAACAAAAAAGATGTTGGTGTTTTAACCGGTGCTATTGAAATATCTGACCTGAGTTTTAAATATAGCGATAGCGATAAAATCATTCTAAAAAATATAAATCTCAAAATAAATGAAGGAGAATTTATTGCGATTGTCGGAGAATCAGGTTCTGGAAAATCTACCTTATTAAGAATTTTACTTGGTTTCGAAGAATATCAAAAAGGAACGGTTTCATATAATGGAACTGATATGAAAGATATAGATATACGATCCGTCAGAGATCAAACTGGTGTTGTTTTACAAGACGGAAAAATTATGGAAGGAACTGTTTTATATAATATTGTTGGAACATCAGATTACACCGTTGAAGAAGCTTGGGCGGCAGCTAAGATGGCTGGTTGTGATAAAGATATAGAAGGATTAGAACAACAAATGAACACTGTACTTCCTGCTGGCGGCGGAGTTTTATCTGGTGGTCAACAACAACGAATTGTGATTGCTCGTGCAATAATTAGAGACCCAAAACTAATTATATTTGATGAAGCTACAAGCGCACTAGATAATGATACACAAAAAACAGTTACCGAAAACTTAGACAAATTAAAGGTTACAAAAATTGTTATTGCGCACCGACTAAGCACCATTAAAAATGCAGATACTATTGTCGTTCTTGAAAATGGTGAAATTACAGAAAAAGGCAGTTATGATAGCTTAGTGAAAAACAAATCGTTTTTCTATAATTTAGTAAAGAATCAAATGAATTAAACACGAACCAATGAAACGTAATTTTATTTTTTTTATTTTACTAGTCTTAATAACATTCCATTTTGAACTAAGAGCACAAGACAACTTAATATCTTTTCAAAAGATATTAAGTGAGGGTTTTGAGAATAACTTTGATATAAAATTAAAACAATTATCCCTAACAAAATCGGATTACACACTTCTTAAAGCTAGTGGTTTTTTAAATCCCTTTATTGATTCAGAAGTAGTTTATGGAGAGGGTACAAATCCATCGTTTGAAAATGACGGAACCATTTATGCAAAGTCAAACTTCGTAATTCCAACTAAATTTGGTGTTAACTTTTACACTGGGTTTAAATTAGAGAGGACTACTGAAATAGATGACGGCACAAATACTTTATTCAATGGATCTGGAGCCTATGCAGGAATTATTGTTCCCTTACTAAAAGATTTAGGCAAATACAACTCTGAAAATTCTTTTATTGAGGTTTCAAAAGTGAATCAAAAAGCTTTAGAAGAACAATTTTCAAACGAAATACTAATTTATTTATACGAATTATTAAACAACTATCTTACTTTGAAGGAAGTGGTTGAAGAGTACAAAATTGATAAAGATATCCTTGCTGAATCAAAAAAATACAAAGATGACATCGACTTATTGGCTGATAATGACAGAATTCCTTTGGTTGAAAAAAATAGAGCAAGCTCTTTTTACAACACTAAAATATTAGCTGTTAATCTTTCGAACATAACTGTTTTAGAAGTTTATTATGACACCAAGTTTATTTTAGGGTTGAATGATAATAAAACTAATGATTCAGTTCCTGTATTAATAGATGAAGTGGCCGATCCAGATAAAGAAAAATTATTAACGTATATTGATAGAAAAAAAAACTCGCTAGATTCAATTGTCAGAAGTACACCGCAATATAAAAACATATCTTTAGGTGTCGATCAAAATGAAATACTATTAAAAAATGCAAAAAATCAAAGAAAAAATGTCCTGAATCTAGATGTTAGAGTTTCTCAATTTGGAAGTTATGAAAATGGAGCTTATAATTTAAACTCTACTTTTAATTCTATACCTGGAAATAGTGTTTTAGTTTCCCTAAAACATAACATCCCTATTAAAAATGAAAAACAAAAAGGAGTCTATTTAGAGCAATTAGTTGAGTATGATTTATCTAAAACATATTTAGAAAAATATCTTTACGAAACATCAACAAATGTTAGATTATCCCTGGCGCTTTTAAACGAAAAAATCAAACTATACTTTAAAACAAAGGAACTTGTTGAATTAATGAAACAGACCTCTCAAGACGAAATAAATAAATTTAAATTAGGTAATTCAACACAAATAGATATCACAAACAGTCTTAATAGTTATTTCTTATCAAGGAAGAAATTAAATGTCTATAAATATGATATTTGGAGAACTTATGTTAGTATTAAATTTCAGTTGGGAGAATTGCCTAAAAATCAAAATGAATTAAATGAATTTTTATTTTCTGATTTTCTTTTAGTAATATAAATTAAAAAAAATATCTTATTGATGGAATTAATCAGTAAAATTTCCAATCATTTTAAAAAAAAAACTAAACTTGCTGTCGTATCTGGTTCAGAAGAAATTACCTTCAAAGAACTTGATATTAAAGTAAATTTATTAGCAAATAATCTTCAAGAAAAAGGAATCAGAAAAGGAAAAATTGTTTCTATTTTCCTAAGTCCGAGCATAGAGTTTGTAATAAGTATTTTAGCTGTTTTAAAAACCGGGGCTGCTTATGTGCCAATTTCTATAAAGACCCCTATTGAAAGGATAAAAAATATTATAAAATCATCTGATAGTAATTTAATTATTTTTAATGGAGAACAACAGGTGTTTTTAAAAAAAGTAGACTGTGATGTTTTAAATTTTGAAACGTTAGATTTTAGTAAACAATATAAAGACATTACGGTTCAGATTCATGAGAACGATTTAGCTTATATCCTTTTCACGTCAGGTTCTACTGGGCAACCCAAAGGGGTTAAAATAAGTCATAAAAATCTATCTTATTATAGTTCTTGGACTAAGGATTTTTTTAAAACTAGTATAAATAACAAACTACCACTAACTTCTGACATTAACTTTGCAGCAGCAGTATCACAATTATTTATGTCATTATCCTCTGGAGAGACATTGCACATAGTTGAAAATTGTTTAAACAATCCTGAGGAATTATTTTTGTGGTATTCAAAAAACTCTGAATTTGGTTTTTATTGCGTTCCATCTGTGTGGTCTTTAGCAATTGATTGGTTTAAAAAAAACAAAACAACAACAAATCCACCAAAAGCTTTATTTCTGTCTGGCGAGAATATTTCTCAAAACCTCATCAAAGAAACTCAAAAAATATTTCCAAAACTGCCTATTTGGAATTTATATGGACCAACAGAAGCAGTAGCGAATTTAAGCTACAAAAGGATTTTATCTGAAAAAGAAATATCTATTGGGGTTCCTTTACCAAAGACTAAATTTTATGTCGTAGGAAAAAATAAAAAAGAGGTTATATCTGGTCAGCGCGGATTACTATTTGCTTCTGGCCCAGGAATTTCAAGTGGATATCTTAACGATAAAAAATTAACAGAAAAAAACTTCTTTAAATTCGAGTCCCAAAAAGACGGCATTGTAAAGGTTTATAATACTGGAGATATCGTTTGCAAAATCAAGAAAAACGAATACTTATTTTTAGGAAGAGAAGACCAACAAATAAAAATTAATGGTCAAAGAATTGAAATCGGTGAGATTGAGAATACTTTATCAAACTATTCTTTAATATCAAGATGCATTGTTATTAATTCCAACAAAAGTATTATTGCATATATTAAACCAGAAACCTCAACGGATATTGAAATTGAACCTTTAAGAAGTTTTTTACTTCAATTTTTACCGAGTGTAGCGATTCCTGAAAAATGGGTTTTTGTTGATGAGTTTCCGATTTTAGCCAATGGCAAAATTAACAGAAAAAAACTGCCAGAAATTCAATTTTCGAGGCCAAAATTAAAAACAAAATATATCAAAGCTTCAAATACTGAAGAAGAAAAAATGCTTGGATTGTTTGAAAACATATTAAACACTAAGAAACCTGGAATGCAAGATAGTTTCTTTGATTTAGGAGGAAATTCATTAAATGCAATTTCATTACAAATAGCTATAGAAGAAGTTTTTTCTCAAAAACTAAATTTTCAAATAATATTTAACAATTCTACACCAGAAAAATTATTAAAATCATTTTCAAAAAATCAAACAACTAAAGTTAGTCTCCCTTTTTCAAAAAAAGGAACACAAGGTAAAACATCATTAAGCGTTCAACAAAAAGCCCTGTTTTTCTACCAACAAGCAAATCCAAATAACACTTCCTACAATATTGCCTATTCCATAAAATTAAACGGTTCAATAACTATTGATTGTTTAACAAAGTCAATTCAAAAAATAATCTCCTCAAACGAACTTCTTTCATCTAAAATTGTAATTGACAATGAACAGCTTTTTTTTAAATATGAAAAAAAAAACATAGAGTTAGCAATAGAAACATTAGAACTAATAACCAATTCAGAGAAAGATAGCTTTATAAATAATAGTATTTCTAACCTTGCCTCAATTCCGTTTAACCTAAATACTCATTTGTTTAAGTTTAAATTGTTCAAAGTATCTTCTAAAATATATGTTTTAGGGTTTGTGGTGAATCATCTTATTTTTGATGGAGAATCGCTTCCAAATTTTATACGTCAGTTAATTTATTTTTATGGCGACAATAAAAGTACTAAAACTTTAACAATCCCCTCTTTTAAAGAAATTACTTCGTTAAGAAATCAGTACGAAAAAACAGAAAAATATAAAGAAAGTTTAGGTTTCTGGAAGCGTTACCTAAAAGGTGTAAAAGAAATAATTGGTTTCCCAAAATTATATTTAAATAAAAAAAATACCGCTTTTGAATCTGGAACTATTTCAACAAATATTGATGCTGATTTGAGAAAAAAACTAAAGCGTGTATCTCTCAAAGAAAATATAACTCTGAACGTGCTTTTATTGAGCGCTTTTGTAACAACACTAAACAAAATTAGCAAAAAAGAAGAGTATCTTATTGCAGTTCCTTTTTCAAATAGATTGTCTAAAGCAGAACAAGAATGCATAGGCTATCTATCCAATACACTTTTTATTAGATCCACAGTAAATTCTACGAAAACATTTTCCTCGTTAGCAAAGCAACTAAAATCTGATATTATACAAATACTAGATCATCAACAAATACCCTTTGATGAACTCATTAAAATCCTTAGGAAAAATGGGGTTAATCTGACGATGCATGCTTTCAAACTACTTTTTACTTATCATCAAAAAGATAAATACTCTTTGAAATCTAGCAAATTAGATATTGATGCCAAAGAAGTTAAAAATAAAAATTCGAAGTGCGAATTACAATTTGAATGTTTCGATGATTCAGATATGATTGAACTAAAGATCACTTATGATAAAAAAACAATAGATGAGCCAATTGCACTCCAATTTGTAAGAATATTAAAACAAATTTTAATAAATATTGTAGAAGATTTTAATTCAGAGTTAAGTGTAATCCCAAAAATTTGGAAATCAGAAAAAGATGCTATTTTAAAAAGTAGTATCGGTAGAAACGTAGATTTTAAAAGAGAATTAACCTTGTTTAATTTATTCAAAAAAGCTTGGGAAAAGTATCCTAATTTAACAGCTATCAACTTCTACAATACTGATTTAAGTTATGACCAATTGATGAAAAAAACATCACTAATAGTTACTTATCTTGAAAAAATAAAACTTAATAAAAATCATCCTGTTGCTATTTATATGGACCATTGTCCTGAAATGATAATTGCGAAGTTAGCGTTAGCTGCTATTGCCGTTCCTTATATTCCTTTAGACCCTATTTATCCTAAAAAACGAAATTTGCGCATAATTCAAGATGCTAATGTTAATTGCGTGCTAACAACTTCTAATGAAGCTACTAAATTCCTGGAAGAAAACAATCAAATTGTATTTATTGATAAGGTGATAACAAACAATGAAAAGGTTAAAAACATAATCCCTAAAGTAACAAAAAAAGATTTGTTATATTTGATATATACATCAGGATCTACTGGAAAACCAAAAGGTGTTATGGTCCCCAATAAAGGTGTAGCTAACTATTTGTTGTGGATGAAAGACTTCTTTGAAGTTGATACCAATACAAAGATATTAGCAAAAACCTCTATAAGTTTTGATATTTCAGTTTGGGAATTATTTCTACCGCTGATATCGGGTGGAACTTTAGTTCTAAAAAAAAGAATAGACCTTGAGTCTCCGGAACAAATAGCTTCTGCAATCGAAGACCATAAAATAACAATTATACAATTTGTTCCCTCAGGTTTGAGATTATTTAACAATGCCAGTAATTTAGAACGATTAACTTCGTTGGAAAATATTTTTTGCGGAGGAGAAAAAATGCCGACCGCTTTACAAAATGAAGTTTTACAAAATTATAATGGAAAATTACACAATCTATATGGTCCAACAGAGGCAAGTATTTTCATGGCTCACCATACATGTACAGAAAATTTTAACCATTATAATGTTCCGATCGGAAAACCAATATATAATAGCAGTATGTATATTTTAGACGATCATAAAAATCTAGTTCCCCGAGGAATTCCAGGGCATATATATATAGGCGGAAAAATTTTAGCCAATGGTTATTGGAAAAATAAACTTCAAACAAAAAAAGCCTTCGTCACCTATTTGAACGATAATACTCCTGAAATTTTATATAGCACAGGAGACATTGGCAGATTGTTACCCGAGGGAAGTTTTGAATTTCAAGGTAGAAATGATAATCAAATAAAAATTAGAGGATATCGAGTCGAATTGGGTGAAATAGAAGCTGCAATTTACTTATATCCAGGAATACTAGAAGTCGTTGCTTACAAGAATATAATTAATGTAGATGATGAAAGATTAAATGCACTGATTGTTGCTAATAGCTTAATCAATTTGGAAGATCTTAAAAAAAGGCTAAGTTCCGATTTACCTAAATATATGATTCCATCATCTATCATACAAGTATCTGAAGTTCCGAAGCTTCCTAACGGAAAAATAGATTTGAATGCTCTACAAGAAGTTAACCAAAAAAATACGAAGCCTCTCACAAAAGCCGAAAAACTGATAGAGAGTAACGTAGAATCCTCTATTTTTAAAATTTGGACGGAAGTAATTGGACATGAGAATTTTTCTTTAACGGATAATTTTTTTGATGCAGGCGGTCATTCTGTTTTATTTTTAAAAGTAAAAGAACGTTTAGAGAAAAAATTTGGTGTGAATTTTTCAATTGTTGAATTATATCAACATCCAAACATCAAATCAATTGCAGACGAATATCGGAAAAGATATGCCAATGTTATTTCAGACAGAGCAAAAACAATAAGAAGTAGAACTCAATTAAAAAAGCAATCTTTTGGAAGATCAAGAAGAAAATAAAAATAGAATTGCCATCGTTGGTATTGACTGTCGTTTGCCAGGGGCAAATAACAGCAAAGAGTTTTGGGAGAATTTAGTGAATGAAATAGAATCTTTAACAAATTTCACCGAAGAAGAGTTAACTGCTGCAGGAGTTCGTCCCGAGACCTTCAACAATCCGAATTATGTTAGAAGACGTGGAGTTGTACCCGATGCAGAAATGTTTGATGCAGAATTTTTTAATTTTACCCCCAGAGAGGCAGAATTATTAGATCCTCAACATCGTCTTTTTTTAGAATGTGCTTGGCATGCTCTTGAAGATAGTGGTATTAACCCATTTAATACCGATAAAAAAATTGCTGTATTTGGAGGGACAGGATCTCCGTATCACCTCCTAAATACGATAGAGAATGAGTCCGTGTTGAAATATGCAAACGGAACTTCTATTATCACCAGCAATGATAAAGATTATGTAACAACAAGAGTTTCTTACAAACTAGATTTAAAGGGTCCCAGTATTAATGTACAAAGTGCCTGTTCTACATCTATGGTCAGTATTGTAATGGGGATTGATAGCTTATTAAACTACCAATCAGATGTTGTTTTAGCAGGAGGTGCAACTGTAGAACTTCCCGTGACAAAAGGATACATGTATCAAGAAGGCAGTTTAGAATCTCCTGATGGAAAATGCCGAACTTTTGATAAAAAAGCACAAGGAACAGTTTTTAGTCGTGGTGGTGGAATAGTTACTTTAAAAAGGTTAGAAGATGCTATTGAAGACAACGATCATATTTATGCTGTAATTTTAGGAGGAGCAATCAATAATGACGGAAATAGAAAAGCAGGTTACACCGCTCCTAGTGTTCAGGGGCAAGTTGAAGTAATTACGGAAGCAATAGAATTTTCAGGAATAAACCCTCGAAGCATATCTATGGTTGAAGCTCATGGTACAGCAACACCCGTTGGTGATCCTATTGAAATTTCTTCACTTACCGAAGCTTTTTCGCAATACACAAATGATAAACAATTCTGTGCAATAGGTTCTGTAAAAACAAACATTGGTCATACAGACGTCGCATCAGGAATAGCGAGTATTATCAAGACTGCTTACAGTTTGAAATTTGGAGTGATTCCGGCATCTTTAAATTATTCAGAGCCCAATCCATCAATTAATTTTAGTGATAGTCCTTTTTTTGTAAATACAAAAACAACTGATTGGAATAAAGACGATCTTACTCCTAGAAGGGCCTTAGTTAATTCGTTTGGTGTTGGCGGGACAAATGCTTGTGTTATATTAGAGGAACCACCATCACCAAAAATTTCAGTAAAAAAAGAACCCTATGATTGTCTATTTATCTCTGCACACAATAAAAAATCTTTCAATACTTACTGTCAAGATCTAAAAAAATTATTAATACAACAACCCGAAATTCAATTGAATCAATTAGCTCATACTTCAAGGGTTAATAAAGCTTCTTTGAAGTACAAAGGGATCTTTTCGTTCAAGAATTATAATGAGCTTCTAGCTAAAATTGAAAAGACATCACCTGTAAAACAAATTACGTCAGAATCTAAGGAACTTGTATTGATGTTCCCCGGTCAAGGAAATCAATTTATAAATATGGGTTTAGAATTGTATGAGCACATTCCAGACTTTAAAGAATGTGTTGATTATTGTTCTAACCTTTTAGAGCCTATCATTGGAGTCGATATTAGAACTATTATGTTTCCAAATAATGGAGATAATGAAAAGTCAAAAAAACAAATAGAAGATACTTGCATTACACAGCCAGCTATTTTTATAATTAGTTATGCACTTGCAAATACTTTACAAAATTACGGCATAAAGCCAGATAAATTAATTGGTCACAGTGTGGGCGAATATGTTGCCGCAGCTGTTTCTGGAGTCATGTCCCTAGAGGATGCTTTAAAATCTGTTGCCATACGGGGTAAATTGGTTTTCGATTTGCCTCATGGATCTATGTTGGCAGTATTAATGAACGAGCAAGATTTACTGAAAATTATTCCTACCGAATTAGATGTCGCAGTGATCAACAGTCCAGAACTCGTGGTTGTCTCTGGAGAAACGATGCATATTGACTCATTTTCTAAAAAATTAAAAAAAGAAAAAATATTTAATAAAAAATTGTCCACTTCGCATGCTTTTCACTCTAAAATGATGAAACCCTGCCTTGAAGACTATAGAGATTATTTTAAAACCGTTTCTCTTCATGAACCAAAAATTCCTATAGTGAGTACCGTTACCGGTAAAATTTTAACTAACAGCGAAGCTCAAAGTACAGACTATTGGGTAAATCATGTTCTCAATCCTGTCAGATTTGGTGATGCAGCAAATCAATTACTCGATAATGAGTCCACTGTGTTTCTTGAATGCGGACCTGGGAAATCACTAGAATCTGCAGTTAAACGAAGATTGGATAAAGATTTAAAACATGCTGTTATCGCTACACTTAACGAACAAACTGATGCTGTGATTTCAATGGATAATGCTTTGGGAAAATTATGGATTGAAACTATTTTTGTTGATTTTGATGCAAGATTTAATTCCGCCAACCTTCAAAAAATAGCGTTCCCTTTACTTCCTTTTAATCGTAAATCTCATCTGGTTAATTTTTCTACAAAAAAATTTAAAACAATAGCAGAGGAAAATCTAAAAACACCAATTATTGAGGACTGGTATTATACTCCCACTTGGAAAAAAACAAATGCAATTGATTTTCTTCAAAAAATTCATCCAGAAAAAGCTTCAGCAATCGAAAAGTGGGTTATCTTTTCAAAAAGTGATTTATCCTTGTGTATAAAACAACATCTTATAAAACAGGGAAAAGATTGTTATACCGTTTATCAGGGAGAACATTATTTGAAAGATGGGAATAAATTTACAATTAATGCCAATCAAAAAGATGATTACTTTCGTGTTTTTGAAGCTCTAATTGAGGATGGTATGCGTTTAAATGTTCTTTATTCCTGGTCTTTTTCAGATGGAGATGAAATTTCACTTGACAATGTTACTGACGTCTTAAATCGTAATTTTTATAATATTCTGTACCTACAGCAAAGTATTATCTCCCATAATTTCACAGAAAATGTACGTATTGTCTCCTTGATTAATGATGGTTTCGATGTCATTGGAAACGGTTTTACTATACCTGAAAAGACTCTTCTCATTGGTCCAATGAAAGTGTTATTTAAGGAACATCTTGGAATGTCATCACTCCTTATTAATATTTCCTCTACAACATCTAATTTATGGCCGGAACTGGCGACACAAATTGTGAAGGAAGTCGCAATTGAAACGGATGAAAATATTATTTCATACACAGGACTAACTAGGTGGACACAGATTTTTGAACAAGTTAAAATTCCTAATGATGAAGGGTTCAAATTGATAAAGAATAATGGAGTTTATATTATAACTGGTGGTTCTGGAGGTATTGGCAGAGTCTTGACTACATTAATTGCAAAAAAAGTCGAAGGGGCTACCATCGTTTGGACAGGTAGAAAGACATTTCCAGATAGAGCTGACTGGAACAAACTATTAGAACGTAATTCAACAGATAACGTTTTGAAAGAAAAAATTAGAACAATTCAAGAAGTAGAAAATTTGGGCTCCAAAGTAGCTTATTACGCTGTTGAACTATTAGATTTTAATAAAATGCAACAAACGATTAATGCTATTGAAGAAAAATTTGGAGCAATCAACGGTGTGGTTCATTCTGCTGGAGTTGCAGGAGGAGGCATGGTTTCCTCTATGAGCAAGGAAAAAATTGAGCCCGTTATAGATCCTAAAGTACAGGGAACTCTAATTTTAAAAGAATTATTAAAAGATAAAGACATAGATTTTATTCATTTGTACTCGTCTATTACTGCCATTTTAGGAGAAATTGGAAGAGTCGATTATATTTCTGGAAATTCATTTATGGATGCCTGTGCAAATGCAAAAGGATGGTTACACAATTCGGCATCGGTAAGTTCAATTAATTGGGGACAATGGGGTTTAGTTGGCATGGCTGCTAATTGGAGATTAGACAATCTTAAAAATAAAAAAACAAATCGAGATCATAAAACAATAGACTATTCTGCAAAAAATCATCCTATAGAGATGGTGTTTTCTCATGAAGAAGGCCAGGAAACTATCTATAGTATAAATATTATTCCAGATAAACATTGGATTATAAATGAACACTTGGTGACTAATATTCCAACCATGGTTGGAGGATCTTATGTTGATTTGTTGATGAAGTGGAAAGAAAAAGAAGGACATACGGGAGTTTTAACACTAAAAAACTCGAATTTTTCATCCCCATTAATGATTATAAAAAACACTCATAAACATCTTTATTTATTTTGCGAAAAACTAACTAGTGGGGGCTATTACTTTAAATTCAAAAGCGCATCAAACTTAATTAAGAACGCAAAAAAAGATGAAATACAGGATCATTTTAGTGGAGAATTAATGTTTGAAAAACATTTAAAAGCAAAAAAAATCAACTTAGCTAAATTAAAAGAAAAAATGCCTATTGTAAACCATGACCCTCATTTTTTGGTTATTACAGACCTCAATAATAGGCCAACACTCAACTACAGCAAACGTTGGGATTGTAAAGAATTTATTCATATTGGCAAAAATGAGTGGCTTACAAAATTATCTTTGAATGATGAATTTAAAGATGACTTTAGTTCCTTCTTTTTACATCCATCAATGTTGGATGTAGCGACTTCATCACATTTTGAATTTATGAGTAAAATTACCAGCAGCTATTTGCCTTATGCTTATGGTGAATTTCATCTGTATGCTCCATTTGAAAAAGAACTTTATTCGCATACGAAATTATCTTCCTATCAACCAGAAGAAAATCAAACAAATTTTGATTTTCAAATCTGCAATTTAAATGGAGAAATTATAGCTGAAATATTAAATTATTCATTTGTAAAATTGGCTGAATTTACTAATAATAAAAATGACCAAAAAGAAAAGGAACTATTTACTGATGCACTAGAAGACGATATTCTTCCTGTAGAAGGAGAAAAAGTTTTAGATACTTTATTGAGTAATCCTAAATTACCACAAGTTATTGTGTATGTAAAAGACCTACAATTTGATATCGATGATTCAACTCATTCTGTTCTAAAACAAAAAAATAAAGAAAAAATAAAAAATGTTAAAATTAATGAAGATATAGACGATCGCCCAGATATTGATACCCCCTATAGAGCTCCAGAAAATGAAATAGAAATAACTGTTGCGATGGTCTGGACGGCTATTTTAGGTATTAATAAAATTGGTTTAGATGACTCTTTTAATAGTTTGGGTGGAAATTCGTTATTATCCATCCAAATAGTTTCAGGAATTAATGACGCATTTGAAGTCGATTTGACAACAAATGAATTCGTTAACAATCCGACAATATCCATGTTAGCAGAACTCGTACTAGGAAAAATACTCGGAGAGCACTCAGAAGAGGACCTTGAAAAACTTTTAAACGAATAAAACTATGAGTGAGTTTTTAAAAAAAATAAAAGGGTTACCTCCGGAAAAACAAGCTGCATTAATTGCAAAGTTGACCAAATCAAAAAATAAAACGGAAAATAGTGGCTTTGACTTTTCAAAAAACTTTGGGTACTATTTTAAATCTAGCATGCCTTTCGATTTTGGTTTAAAAGAAACGTCGATATCTGAACCAGGACCAGATTATATCCAAATTCGAGCGAAAGCTTCAAGTTTAAATTTTAGAGATGTAATGATTGCCTCTAAACAATATCCGAGTTCTCCAGGAGTACCAACAAATATGGGTTCTGATTATGCGGGCATTATCGAAAAAGTTGGAGTTAATGTCAAAATATTTAAGCCAGGAGACGAAGTCATCTCGATCCATATTGGCCATACAGAGAATGACGGTAAACTAAAAGATAATTGTCACTTTATTAAAATTTTTAATGTTCATAAATTCTGTGTTTGTTTAAAACCAAAAAATTTATCTTTTGAAGAAGCCTCTTGTATCCCAACTGTTTTTTTAACTTCATACATAAGCCTTATTAAATTAGGGAGATTAAAAAAATCTGAAAATTTATTACTACATACAGCCTCTGGCGGCGTAGGTCTTTCTGCGATACAAATAGCGAATTGGAAACAAGTCAATATCTTTGCCACTGCTGGAACAAAGGAAAAGAGAGCTTACCTAAAAAGTGTTGGGATTAAAAATGTTTATGACTCAAGGTCCCTTGATTTTGCAGTTATTTTAAAATCTAATAAAACGACAATTGATGTTATTTTAAATACACTTGCTGGAGAATTCATGTTTGAAAGTATTAAATTGTTAAAACCTTTTGGTAAATTTATTCATATCGATAAAAAAGATATTGCTAAAGACACTCATTTTAGCATGAAACTTCTTAGCAATGGAATTGTTTTGCAGTTTTTAGATATTTCATTACTGTTTTTAAACCCATCCCTGATGATTACATCTTTGGAAGAAATTGTTGGATTATTTGAAAATGGATCGTTTAAAGCTATTTCTCATACTGTTTATCCAATTAAAGATTTAAAAAAAGCAATTACTAAAATGTCCAGAGGGACCCATATTGGTAAATTAGTTATGTCTTACGACTAAAGTTTAAAAACTGTATGCAAAACTCATTAAAGAATAAATTAAACAACTTAAGTCCCGAGCAAATAAGGAAATTATTGGCTTCTAGAAAGTCACAAAAAAATAGCGCAAGCAAACTATTTGAAAAAATGCAGCGCAATCCTGAAAACCAATATCCATTATCTAAAGCTCAAGAACGAATTTGGTTTTTATCGTATTTATTTAAAGATACCGCACTTTATAATATTCCAGTTGCAGTAAAAATTCGCAAAGTTATTTCGTTGGATAATTTAGAACTAGCTCTAAAACAGATTGTTCAAAACAATCCAATTCTTAGAACTACCTTTCATGAAAAAAGCGGAAAATTATATCAACAAATACATTTAAACTACAAGCCTACCATAGCGTTCCAAGATTTAAGTAATCACAAAGAAAAAGAAAAGTTAGTTAAGGAGATCGCATTAAAACATTCCTCTATACAATTTAACTTAACACAACTTCCTTTGTTCTCCATTAAATTGATTAAAATTAAAGATGATGAATTTATATTATTACTTAATTTACAACATATCATTTCTGATGGTTGGACCAATGCATTACTCTCAAATGACCTTCATTTAAATCCTAAAAATCTACTTGCTAATTCTGAAAAGCCCTACACCTACATTGATTTCGTAAAATGGGAACAGGATTGGATGAAATCAAAAGCTTATGAAGAAAGTAAAGAATTTTGGAGGGAAAAATTAGCATCCCTACCCTCTCCATCAAAATTTCCTCGAGATTTTAACTCAATTGAAACTTCGCAAGAAGGTAAACTACATGTTTATGACTTTTCTAGAGAAACTCAACAAAAAATTCTCTCTTTTTGTCAAAGTAATAACTATACCTCGTTTCAATTCTATTATGTTTGTTTTGTTATTTTAATGAGTATCTATACTCAAGAAAAGGACCTTATCATTGGCACTCCGGTAGCCAATAGAAATTCAAGATATTTCCAAGACACGTATGGTCTATTTTTTAACTCCCTCCCGATTCGACTGGTGATAGATATGAAACTCAGTTTTTTTCAATTAATGAAAAATTCCATCGCAAGTATTAATCAGTTCATGAAACACCAAGAAGTTCCTTTTACTGAGATAATTAAAGCAATCAATCCAGAGAGAAATTTGGATGATAATGTTTTGTTTAATATTCATTTTGCATATCAACATTTTCCTAAAAAAAATAAAGAAGATAAATACGAAATGCTTTCCATAGACTATAAGAACTCAAAATTTGATTTAAACTTTTGGGTTGAAGTGGAGGGAGAACATTCAAAATTGATTTTGACCTATAAAAAAAACAGTTTTGCATCTTCTAAAATTGCCAAATGTGTAGTGCATTACCAAAATCTAATAGATGCGGTTATTGAGAATCCTACTATACCTTTAGAAAAACAAAAAATATTTCCCAATCAAGAACTTTCTTGTTTAACAGGAGCAAAACGTGTCCATTCAGAAAGATCGTGGTTAGAATTATTTTACAAGGCTTTGCTAGAGTTCCCAAATAAAACCGCCGTAATCGATTCAAATGAGCAAATAACTTATAAAGAACTCAATTCAAGAGCAAGCACGCTAGCTCATCTTTTTAAAGAAAAGGGTGCTAAAAAAGATAGTGTAGTCATTTTAGATACCGGCAGGAACATATCGTTTATTGTTGGAATATTGGCGTGTTTTAAAAATGGATATACTTACCTTCCCATAGCCGCTGATACTCCTTTGGAAAAATTACATTTTATCATAAAAGATAGCAATGCTTCCTTTCTTTTTTCCGATAAAAAAACAACTATAATAAATTGTGTCTCTCCCGATGAATTAGCTCGTGATTCTTGTAGTGATCTTTTCTGTGACACTTCTTTAAATAATAAGATTGCCTATATTATATATACATCAGGAACCTCAAGCAGACCAAAAGGAGTTGTAGTATCTCACAAAGCACTACTTAACTACACGATAGGATTAAAAAATGTGGTCACCGAAATTAGTTCCCAAAAATTCGCTCATGTCTCCGCTATTCAAGCAGATTTGGGAAATACTGCTATTTTCGGTTCGTTAGGTTATGGAGGAACGCTTTTATTGCCATCTCAAGAGGTTATTTTAGACCCAATATTAATGAGTGATTTTTTTGCACAAAATCCACCGGACATTCTTAAAATTGTACCTTCTCATTTAGAGGCATTTTCAGCAATAATAACACAAATTCTACCTTCAAAAATTTTAATTTGTGGAGGAGAAATCATAACGAATACGCTTATTAAATTAATATCAAAACACAAGTCAAAGAGTCTTCGAGTGATCAATCATTATGGGCCAACAGAGGCCACTGTTGGTGTTCTTACTCACGAACTAAATTTATCTGATTTAGAAAATCGAATTCCAATAGGGAAACCAATAAATAACACAAAAATATACCTTTTAGATGAATTGTTGAATTTAGTTCCTCTTGGAGTAGAAGGAGAAATTTGCATTAGTGGTTCCAATCTTGCAAATGAATATTTAAATGACCCGGCGCTAACGGCCCTAAAATATGTAGACATAAGTAATGGTGACAAAATTTATAGAACAGGAGACCGAGGTATAATTGATCCAAAAGGAGATCTCATATTTTTAGGAAGAACGGATTCACAAATTAAAATAAACGGTTTTAGAATTGAATTACTAGAAATAGAAAGTATTTTGAAAAATCATCCAGATATAGAACGTGTAGCCGTATTTATTCAGAAGGAAAAAAGTTCTGTAAAAAAAATAGGTGCAGCTATACAGTCCTCTGTAGGTCTTTCAAAAAACGCCCTCACTTCCTATTTAAGAAAGTTTTTGCCAGACATGTTTGTGCCAATTTTTCATTTTGTAGAAAAAATACCGCTCACCGCCAATGGAAAAGTTGATTATAGAAATATTAAAGAAAACTTAGTTTTCAGTGTAAAAGAAGAAATTGATGTCCTACCGAGAGATCTTTTTGAAATAAAATTACTGGAGTTTTATAAAGAGTTATTTGAAAACTCAAATATTACAATAGAAGATAATTTTTTTGATATTGGTGGACATTCACTTTTAGCAATAAAGCTTATATCAAAAATTAATCATGAATTTAACTATCAACTAGCTATACCAAAACTATTTAGTCACAGTACTGTAAAGGAATTAGCAAATCTGTTAAGAAAAAACACTGGCTATGATGTTGTAAATGCGAATCCAGTTGCAATTATAGAAAAAAATCATCCTAAAAAAAGTGTTTGGATCCATCCTGCTGGGGGAAATATTATGTGTTATTACCCAATTGCCACGGCTCTTTCAGCGACAATGAACACCTACGCTTTTCAAGGCACAACAAAAACGGAAGCTTCATCCATAAAATCCATAGCCAATACCTATTTTAAAAAATTAAGACTGCATAAAAGCACAGACCATTTCATTTTAGCAGGTTGGTCCATGGGAGCTTTAATCGCTCACCATATAGCATATTTATTTGCTCAAGACAACTATAAACTTCCACCACTCGTATTATTAGATCAACCAGCAGCAAGTGGGTCACCAAAAAAAGTAATGTCGTATCAAGACCGTTTATTTTCCTATCTGCAAAAAGTTTATGTTTATACAAACCAGCGATTTGATATAAAGATTACTGAAAGTGATACAATTGATTTTCAGGGTATTTTAAATGAGTTTATACGAATTCAATTGACTCCAGAGGAAACTACACTTGAAAATTTTAAACTATTTTTAAATATTCTTGTGAAGCACAATGAAATAGTAACCCAATATTTACCAGAAGTATATAAGGGTCCTGTTTTATTGCTAAAAGCAAAAGAACAGCTCGTCCATGACGATAATCCATTGACACAATTAAAAGATTTAGGTTGGAAAAAGTATTGCCCTGACTTAACGATTGTCGAAGTGCCTGGAAATCATATTACCATGATAAACAATAAAAATTCGAAGGTTTTAGCAAATTTTATTGAACAATGGTTAACAACAATAGTATCTTAGAAATGAAAAATAGGAAAATTTATCACCTGAATTTTGTCGACAAAAAAGAGCAAAAATTTCGTCTGATTTTATCTACGGTTAAATTTGATAATTCCATCCAAGACTTTAGATCTTTTCTTTCAGCAGAGGAACTAAATATTCTAAATAAATTTAAGGTAATTAGTAGACAGAACGAATTTATTGTAGGAAGGGTTTTAACTAAGGAAAATATTTTGCAGATTACCGATAAATTTAAACCAAAGGAAATAAGTATTTTAAGTGGGGTCTGGGGGTTTCCTATCTTAGACTGTGAGGGTCTTGATAAGATGTGGGTTTCAATAGCTCATTCTAAAAATTATGGAGCCTCTCTTTTATCGGAAGTGTCAACGCACCCAATAGGAGTCGATATTGAAGAAATTAAAACTAGTAACAATGAATCTCTGTCCTATTTTTTATCTAGCTACCAAAAAAAATTCACTTTAGAGGAGAAACATATTTATTGGGCGTCAATAGAAGCTGTTTCCAAAGCGCTAAGAACTGGTTTTACCATTTCTGAAAATCTTTTTGAAATTTCGAAAATTGAAAATCATAATTCATATTATACCATAATTTTTAAACACCTACCAAAACTTCGTGCTCATACCTGGATTGAAAACAAGACCGTTATTAGTGTAGGTTATCCTTCAGAACTTAAATTTGACTTTATAAGGAAACTTAGTTAGAAACAAAAAAAATTATGAAAAACAAATTACTATTAGATGCTTTTTTTTATTTAGGGGTTCCACTACTGATGTGGAACTTATTTAGAGAAAGTTTAGGAGATTATCACACTATACTATATGGAATGCTTCCAGCTGTAATTTACACTATCGTAGTAGCCTTTATTAACAAAGAGTGGAATGTAACAGGTATTTTCTTTCTCTCCATCATTTCAATGAATTTTCTTTTTAATTTATTGTCAAAAACAGCAGAGCAAGAACTTTGGAATGGTGTTTATATGAGTGTTATCTCATTTTCTTTTTATGTACTCACTATTGTCATAAAAAAACCAATTGGAATGTATTTTTTTATAGACTATGCATTTGCAAAAGGAATCCCTAGAAAAGTATCCAAAGAGCTTTATAGTTCTTCTAATAATTTTCATTATTTCGTTGAATTCACACTTTTTCTTATGGTTAGGGAAGTTGTTGTAGGAGCTATTAAGTCTTTTCTGATTTTTAATAAAGGTGTCTCCGCATTCAATACAATACAAATAACCAGTTCTGTTTTAGAATATGTATTTACAGGGCTTACAGTATTTTATGTTATTTATATTCTGAAAAAAATAAAATAATTTTCTACAATGACAAACAAGAAAGCAAGTTTGGTCGAGCATCAAATGACATTATCAAAAATGATTTATGGAAATTGGATCCAACAATGCACGTATGCGTTTGCTGAATTGGCTATGGCTGATACCCTTTATAATTCCTCAAAAACTTGTGAAGCACTTGCAAAAGATTTAAATCTAAAAATGGCTTACTTAAGACCGTTTTTAAGATGTGTTGATGAGCTGGGTTTTATTAAGTTTAATATAAAAACTAAAAAATATGTACTTACAGAACTCGGAGAGCTCTTGCGAAGTGACCATGCTTATTCAAAAAGAGCAGAAGCGAGGCTAAATGGAGTAGATTATCGCTATAATCCTTGGGGTAATTTAGTGAATATTTTAAAAAATGGAAACAGAAAGGAGTATTCACCAACAATCGAAATAGGAACATTAACTTACCTAAAAGAGAAACCTGATCATCTCCAAGTTTTTCATGAAGCGATGTTAAAAATTTGGAAAACAGAGGACTCTAAAATTGTGAAAGCCTATGATTTTTCATCTTTTCATAAAGTCATCGATATTGGTGGAGGAAAGGGGTCTTTTTTAAAATCAATATTACAATACAATAAAAATTTAAAAGGTGCTGTTTTTGATCTTGCAACAACTTTTGAACAATCTAACTTAGATGAAAGTAATATAATTATTGGTGATTTTTTTGAAGGAATTTCAGACCAAGCTGATATTTACACTATGAAAAATATAATTCATAACTGGCCTAAAGAGAAAACAAAAAAAATAATGAGTAATGTTAGAAAAGCAATGATTTCAAAAAGTGGAGTGGATACCCCCCCTAAAAATAAGCGCTTACTCATCATAGAAAATGTTTTACCTGATGACGGTTCAAGTGATATCTCAAATTGGATGAGTTTAAATTTTATGATTTTAGTTGATGGTCAAGAGAGAACTCAATTGGAATATAAAACACTGGGAGAAGATTGTGGTTTTCGTTTAGAAAAGATTTATGCAACAGATACAAACAGAAAGATTTTAGAATACTCCCTTTTATAATTTTACATTTTTATTGGAGATAAAGTCAACAAATACAATTTAACAACTCTTTGCTCTGGTTACTTCGGAACGATTTTAAAACCAAGTCTATCACTGATTATTTTAACAAAAGATGCCCCAAAAAAAATAATTTGTGATATATAATAAATCCAAAGCATAAATAATCCTAAAAAACTTGATGCTCCAAAATTTGAAGAAGGATTAGAATACCCAAAATATGTTACAATCCCAATTTTTCCAACAAAAAATAAAAATGACGTAACCAATCCGCCTAATATAGCAGGTTTTAAATTTAATTTTGCGTCACCCAAAGTTTTAAACATAATGGTAAAAATTATACTCGCTACCGTAAACGAAAAGAGATGTTCAACAACAACTAAATAATTATAATCAACATGAATCGAATCGTAATGTTTAACTAAAAAGCTATTTAAACAGGTTGTTAAAAAAATAAAAAAAAGAAATACTATTAGTAATACAAAAGACATCAAGTGTTTTGAAGCATAACTAAAAATATTATTTTTGACTTTAGCATTCAAATTCCATATTCTATTAAATGAATCGTGTATTTGACTTAATATTCCTGATGCAGCAAATGCAAGGGTAACAAATCCTATTATTGTGGTTAAAACGCTATTATGATTGGTATTTTGATCCTTGATTGTGTTTTGTATTTGGGTTGCAGCATCCTCACCTAAAAAATTTTTAAATAAACCGAAAACTTCTCCAGAGACCATTTGTTTTGAGAAAAATAAATCCAAAATAGAAATAATTATAATTATTACTGGTACTAATGAGAATATCGAATAGTAAGCTAGTGCGGCACCTTCTTGAAATGGATCACTATCCAAAAAATGAGTAAAAGAATCTTTAATTAATTTTATCATATCTTCTATTTATCGGAGCTAAAAATAATAAAAAAAGAAATCAGTACAATTATCAATACGAATTGTTTACTTACAACAAGAAAAAATAAAATAAGACAAACAAACCATTTTAAATCATAGTCTAAAAACACCTAAAAAAAGGCCAAAAAAGGCCAAAAAAGCCCAAAAAAGAGCTAAAAAGAGTCAAAAAGAGTCAAAATGTGTAAAAAAAAGTCAGATTTTTGAATTTAATTTTTGAATTTTAATAACGCAACTAAAGGGTTAATACTTTTATTTTTTCTTATCATAAGATTAACATATAATAACCTGTAAATTAATACTTTTGGAATTTTAATTTAATCCCTATGAAGGAACAACATATCCCTGAAAAATTTAAAATAAAACCTCAACACAGCAACCACTATTTAATCAACGGTGAGTTGAGGAAATGGGAAGGAAATACGACGGAAGTATATTCTGTGATTAAAACTCCCAATAAAGAAGGAGAAATTGGCCCTACTTTTTTAGGAACGGTTCCTGATATGGGAGAAAAAACCGCATTAGAAGCCGTCGATTCTGCAAATAAAGCTTACAATAGAGGAAAAGGTGCCTGGCCAACAATGTCGGTAGCTGATCGCTTGAAATGTATGGAGATTTTTGTTGAAAAGATGAAACTACATAGAGAAGAAGTTGTAAAACTCCTGATGTGGGAAATCTGTAAAAATAAAACAGACTCTTATAAAGAGTTTGATAGAACTATAGACTACATACTAAATACCATAGAGGCTTATAAAAATATAGATCGTAAAGGCGCAAAGTTTGATAGTCAAGATGGAGTGTTAGCTCACATAAGGCGTGGTCCTATTGGGGTTGTTCTATGTTTAGGCCCTTATAACTATCCCTTAAATGAGACTTTTTGCCTACTAATACCGGCAATTATCATGGGGAATACCGCCATATTTAAACCGGCAAAAATTGGGGTTTTACTCATCACGCCTCTATTACAAGCCTTTCAAGAAAGTTTTCCTCCAGGAGTGGTAAATATCCTTTTTGGGCGAGGAAGAAGTATTGCATCTCCTATTATGAAGACTGGAATAATAGATGTGATGGCCTTAATTGGGCATAGTTCTTCTGCAGTATCACTGCAAGATTTACACCCCAATAAAAACAGACTCCGATTGGTTTTAGGCTTGGAAGCTAAAAACCCGGGTATAGTACTACCAGATGCCGATTTAGAACATGCTGTTAAAGAATGTATTTCTGGTAGCTTGTCTTTTAACGGGCAACGTTGTACTGCTCTAAAGGTTTTATATGTTCATGAATCAATTGTAGATTCTTTTAATGAACTTTTTACAAAAGCAGTTGACAATCTGAAATTTGGAATGCCTTGGGAAGACACTTTTTTAACTCCTTTACCAGAAAAATCGAAACCTGAATATATCCAAGAATTAATCAGCGACGCTACCAAATATGGCGCTAAAGTAATCAATAAAAAAGGAGGAGAATTATCCGATAATTTTTCTTTTCCTGCTGTCCTTTATCCTGTTAACGATAAAATGAGATTGTTTCATGAAGAGCAATTTGGCCCAATTATTCCAATTATTCCTTACACTGATATCGACATGCCTTTAGATGATATGGCTGCCTCTAATTATGGCCAACAGGTAAGTCTTTTTGGAGAAAATATTAACGATTTGGGGCCCTTAATAGATGCGCTAGCCAACCTTGTTTGTAGGGTAAATCTTAATAGTGCTTGCCAAAGAGGTCCTGATGTTTATCCATTTGCCGGAAGGAAAAATTCTGCAGTGAGTACGCTGAGTGTATATGATGCATTACGATCATTCTCGATAAGAACATTTGTAGCGGCAAAAAATAGTTCTAAAAACAAAAAAATCATAGAGAATCTTTTAGACTCCAAAGTATCTAATTTTGTTACAACGGAGTATTTATTATAACATGATTTTGCTGTATCTGAAAGGTTGAATCTTTATTTTTCTATAATGAATTAGGTCTGGCAATCATTGAAAGATATAAATCAAAAACGGCTACACTATAATCGTATAACCGTTTTATTACTTTGTTTAAAAGTACCCTTCCATTAGAGTGGTTGTTTTGTAATTAATTATTTTAATGGAGATACTTTGAACTTCATTGTTTGTGCAACAAAATCAACAATTCCACTAACGATCATAATATTACCATCTGTCACATTATCATAAGAATACATTTTGAAGATTGGACCTT
>Ga0233444_10001059_pt1 | contig 32485 bp, 24 predicted proteins | sample SI_124_October20_6_FD_182792 | JGI IMG/M metagenome (GOLD analysis project Ga0233444, IMG submission 182792) | Seawater microbial communities from Saanich Inlet, British Columbia, Canada - SI_124_October2016_10_MG | ecosystem: Environmental > Aquatic > Marine > Inlet | place: Canada: British... | reverse complement strand
ATTCTTCATATCTGCAAATAGGACTAGTAGCGATAAAATCTACAAAGATTTCATTAGCTTCATTAATTGTAGCTGAACTATCTAGCTGACAACCATTAGCATCAAAAATTGTAAAAGGATATGTACCAGGAGATAATGAAGTTAATCCTTGAGTAATTGACCCATCATCCCAAAAAAACTGATATGGATCTGAGCCACCTGTTGGGTTTAATATAATAGAACCATCATCATAACCTAGACATTCAACATCGTTCTTGTCAATAAAAATACCCAAGTCATCGGTGTATCCAACTATCAGATTAAGCTCTTCTGAATGTGTGCAACCATCATTATTAGTACTAAGAATTATATAGGTCCCACTAGTATCATAATAATTACTATCTGCCCACCAAATATAAGAATCACAAGCTACATCAACAGTAGTATTTATAGTACTATAATTAATAGTTAAAAATAGCGAATCAATATGAGTACATCCATCAATATTAACACTAGTATTAATATATATTCCGCTTGCTGTATAAGTTTGTCCAGTAATAGCCCAAGAATAAGAATCACAATTAGTTGCAGTAATAGTAGTATAAGTAGAATACTTTAAAGATAAATTAAGTGAATCTATATGTATACAACCTGCAGAATTAATACTAACATTAGTATATATACCGGATGTTGTATAAATTTGATTATTAACAGGCCATAAAAATGAATCACACTCCACGATATTACTTAGATTAGATGTAGAGTCATTGATAATTAAATTAAGAATTTCTGTGTTTGTGCAGCTATCAGCATTTAAACTATAATTTACAAATGTTCCTGAACTATCATATGTAGTGCCTGTAATTGGCCATAAATATGAGTAACATTCAGTAATATTTGTGATATTAGTAGTAGAATTATTTATGATCAATGTTAATGAATCAATATGAAGACATCCTGAACTGTTAAAACTAGAATCTGTATAAATTCCACTTGTAAAATAAGTCATGCCATTAATAGGCCAGAAGAAAGTATCACATGTAATGATAGAAATTGTAGTATAAGTACTATAATTAATAGTTAAATCTAGAGTATCCGTCTGCAAGCAACCAGAAGAGTTAGTACTTGTATCAGTATATAAACCAGAAGTAGTATAAACTTGTCCATTTAATGGCCATACATAAATATCACATTCAGCTATAGCTGAAACAGTTGAAGAAGAATTATTTATGGTTAAGTAAAGTGAATCTACCTGTTGACAACCTGAACTATTTGTACTTATATAAACATAGTTACCACTTGACGTATAAGTTTGACCGTTAGCAGGCCAGAAGTATGAGTCACAAGCTACTTGTGTTAAAATATTAGTAGTTGTTGGGTTTACAAAGACTGTGAAAGAATCTGTAATTGAACATCCATAGGAATTAGTAACCTCCAAAACATATAAATTAGTAGTATCAGGAAAAAAAGTTGTAGATGGAAGTGTATTATTTGTGATGTTATAATTAGGTGACCATAAATAAGAATATGCAGAAGTATTTACTTGTGAGGATACAAGTATTGTATCATTACTACAAATAATCTGATCTCCAAGCGAAATTTCTAAACTATTTACTCTAAATCTTTGTAGATTATTAGCTCCACCAGTAGCAGCAGTAAATCCCCAGTAAATATTAGGATTATTACCAAAGATACTTGCTACAATATTATTTGTATAGTTTGCAATTAAAACGCCATCAAATCTTACTCTAAAATTATTTGAAGCTGGATTCCAAGTAAAAATAACATTATGCCAATTACCATCTTCAATATTTGACAATCCAGGTGGTAATCCTACAGGTCCAAACAAATTATTAAAGCCAGCATGAAATAAATTTCCATTTCTTTGTATAGCTAAGTGATCATAAAAAGGATCATTTTGATTGTTATTTTGCCAAGTATCAAATTCAACAGCAAAAGATGGAGTAATACCTTGGTAACCCATACCTCCTCCTCCAGTTCCTACACTTGTACTAACCTGTTGTAAAACAAAAGCTATTCCATCTGCCCCTCCGTTATTAAATCCAAAAAACATGTCAACATCTATTTCAAAAGGTTGTGACAAATTGAGAGTAACACTATTCCATGCGGATCCTGATTGTGTGTTTAGAGCCTGAGTTAAGGTATAAGTACCCGGAATCGATTGATTTGCATTACCATTTAGGATAAAGCTTCCCGTAATTGTAGGCGTTGGATTAACTATAAGTGTCGTAATATCCAATCCATTTGTATAATTACCTGTTTGATATTCCCAATTATTAAAGATCAGAACACTATCACCATTGCAAATTGTAAGAGTATCAAGTGTTTGAGCATAATTAGAAAAAGCACAAAACAAACCAAAAATGATAGAAAATATATTTCTCTTCATTAAACAAAGATATAAAATACGGGATGAAGTTGAAAAATATTATTCTGAAGTAACTGAAAAATCATTCAAATATATATTTCTTCTCAATTGAACCATCATCATAGATGTATATTAAAGTAATATTTTTTGATCTATTTTTTGCTTTATAGTCCCTTCCAAGGATATCAGTTACCTTCAATAATTTTCTATCACTGTTGTAGTAAGAAATATTAGTATTAGTTAAAATTGTAAGATTTAGGTTTGCAATACTATCACAACCTAATATGTTTTCTAACATAAAAGTATAGTCTCCGGAACTAGCTAAATTAATTCCATTCCAATTAATAGTTGATGATGAGATTAATGTGTCAAATGAAAATGCTGTATTATTTACAATAATTTGAGAATATAAAATACTATCACATCCATTTAATGCTGTAAGAGTATCAATATAATTTCCAGCAGAATTGTATAGGTTATTTCCAATTAAAATATCTTCACCATAGCATATGTTTACTATTTGATTTAAAGAAGTATCAAAAATACATGAACCATCATCTGCATTTGCTGACAGGTTAAAATTACAAGCATTATAATCAGTACAACCTAAAATTTCATAACATTCTCCATCTAAATTATTATCAATCCATAATAAACGATCATAAATCCAATTTTTAAAGAAATTTAATTCATCTTGAAAAGTATTTCCAACATAAAAATTTGGCCATACATAGCTTCCTAAAATATCCCACTTAGTAAAATTCCTCTGCTGCGCACTATCTAAATAGTAAGCTACACTATCAATAAAATTGAAAATAGAATCCTCATGAAGGCAATTTCCTCTTAAAAATTCCCATCTACATTTTAAACTGTTTTGATAAGTAGTATCATCCAAAAGTCTTTCAAACCAGAATGGATTATTCCACCCACATGCACCACCATCACCATCAACCTCCCATCCGGCTGTTAAACCTCCCTCACAGTAATCTGCATTTCCGTATGCTAAATTATAATCCCAAAACGGACCCATAGTGAGCTTTCCGCCATTATTATCCCTATCTTTAAACATATATGTACTTAGTCTATATCCGTCAATATTTCTTGATAATTCATTAATTATATAAAGATCAATAAAAGATTGAACATCAATATATCTTGAATAACCAATTAAGCTATCTGTAAAATTAGGTCCAGCAAGAGCGTATTCGAAACTATCAACATAATTTTCAATATAATTCTTCTGCTGAGGCTGCATACTAGTAGCTTCAGGGTAGTGATACTGTATATATCTTGTTCCACCTCCAATATTTGGAAAATCTGAAAGCCAATCTGCACCACCGGTTCCAGTATATTTGTCAAATTTAATAATATAGCCACCTGTTAGACTATCACCTGCTACATCATTTGAATCAAGTTTTGCTATATCAACCCTATCATTATCTCTTTTAATTTTTTCCATTAATATGTAGACACCCCTGTACTCTCCATTTACAACTAATTCACAATAGCGTGTTCTTGGAGAATAATTTCCCATCTTTCTTCCTAAATCAAAAGTTAGAAAATTTCTCATTAATGCTTTATCTGTGTAGGGTGCATATAAAATCCAATCATTTTCTGTAGGCATACCTAAAAGAGATACATTGTTATTATTTCCTAATGAATCTTGAGTTTCTAAACCATAAGATTTTTTAGGGAATGTTTGTGATGAGCTTCCTCTATACTCAATACTAATTTTTCCATTATAATCGTTATACAAATCATTTATATTATTAATATTTCCAAAGCCATTATCTATAATACCCATGTCACATGTAATTCTAGGATCGTCAACAATTGTATTTCCATTAGTGTTTAGTATCACAATTGGTAAGTTAGAAGAGGAAAATATAAAAGGAGGTACAAACCAATTTGGTACAGGAAGATAATTGTACGAATTAGAATTTATTGCTAAAGAAAAAAATATTCTACTAGAAAGATCAGATGAATTAATATTTTCATTATGTATTTGAATACATAGAACATTATCTCCTTGATTTAGTATAGTATCTAAAAGATTGGTGTTTATTAGAAACTGCTCTGGATTACCACCCTGATACATTTGAGCTTCATGATAAGAGCTAGAACCTTGATTAAAAAGAGGATAATCTCCTACCACACCAATATTAGATCTAGCAATTTCAACATTATTTAAATAAGCGACAAAAGCATCATCATAGTCAATATCAAGAACAGCATTTAAAATATCAGTACTATCAACAATATTAAAGACTTTACGCAAGTAAAGGGATGAAACCTGATTAATTATTGTATTATCATCTCCATCACCATAACCAATTCCTCCTTGACCTTGCATCCATGATGAATCGTTATAGGAAAGTGATCTCCAATTGGAGTCTGGCTCGTAAGTACCCTCAAAATACTTCCATATATTATCTTCTAAAACTACTGTTTCCCAATGATTAATATTCTGTGAAAATAAAGTTACGGGGATAATAAATATTAAAAAAAATTTTAACATTCAACAAATCTAATAATTATTAATAATACTAAATAGACTATCCAATAATAAACTTTCTATTTAAAACACCTTCATCTGAACTAATTTGAATAAAATAGATACCCTTTTTGTAATTAGATAAATCTACTTTTCTTTTATAGTTACCATTAAAATTATTTAAATACTCAAAATATATTTCTCTGCCAATAAAATCAAAAACTTTAACATCTAAAGATTGAATAACGTTACTTGAAAATTCTAAAGAAATTTGATCTTTTACAGGATTTGGGTAGAAAGCAAAATCTGAAATAGTATTCTCGTAAATAGATACATTAACACACTCACTTTCGCATTCACTAAAGGAAGAATATTCTCCTGAACCATCTCCAGGATCAAAACATACACCGTCATCACTACATTCCCAACTAAGACTAATAGCATCGTCACATAACACTTCTACTTCTAGACTATAATAAAAGTAATAATAGTCATTTGGACTTGTATTAGCACTTGAGCTTGTAATAGTCAAAGCTGAAGCAATATCATAAGGATAATTTACATTCGCATTATTTCTAAAAAGCCCGGAGTTGTTAGATGAAATACCTAACTCAAAATTAGATCCAATCGGCACTTCAAAATTAAGATTAATTGTTTGTTCGCCAGTAATGACATTAAGAGTTGTATCATCAATTACAAAAGAATTGTTATCTCTAAGTTCAAATGTAATCGTATTGTTATTTTGGGCATAAATTACAGCAGATTTGATTAAACATTCTTTGTAAGAATCAAAAATTAAATGCTGATTACCATTGAAATAGCTACCACTTCCAAATGAATTATCTAAAGCACCACCAAATGCAACATTTGTATTAGCAATAGGGTCAAAATTATTTGATAACGGATTTAAACATCCAAGTATAGGTAAAATGCAAGTTCCATCGTCGAAGCAAGAAGTACTATCATAATTTAAAGCATAAGGGTCAGTACATCCAGAAATGTAACAACAACTACCATCATCAGATATCGCAACAGATGAAAAATTAAATGCTAAATTATCTGTACAACCACAATCTTCACTTAATTTATATTTATAAACATTATTAGTAAAAGTTGAAGGACTAGGGACATTATTTTGACCTAAAAGAAAGTAAACATCACAGCCGATTACAAAATTTCCTGGAGCCCAAATAGCATCCCCTGGATGAGACAATAATTGACTCCAAGAATCGCTAAGAGGTGTATACTCCCACATTTCTCCGTAATCTAATGGGCCGTGATTATCTCCATCCCCACTTAAGATGTATCCTTTACCATTGTATGAAAATTGTGTGCCAGCAACTCTTGCTTCAGATGGGAAATCAGACAACTGTAACCAACTATCATTTGTTGGATCATATCTGTAAAAGTCGTTATATATATATGCTCCTGATTGATTACTTCCAGGACCAGGAAGACTTCCATGACCAAAGCCTACATATGCAAACTCATCAATACCAAAATAAAAAGGATGATGTCTATCGTTTCCAATAAAACTACTCTTTTGGGACCAACTATCATTAATCACATTATACTCCCACCAATCACCTAAATTGCCAGTATTATTACTTCCACAACCAACATATATGTTTTCATTTGCCACAATCATTGCAGGATGATTTCTTCCATCGCCAGGAAAATTAGCTAACTGAGTCCATGTTTCAGTTAACATATCAAACTGCCACCAATCTGTTGGGTAATTATAGTTTAAATCTATACCAAAACCCATAAATGCAATATCTCCAATAGAAACTCCGTAAGAATAACCTCTTCCTGAGAATGGAATATTTGGAAGTTGGGTCCAAGTATCACTAATTTTATCGTACTTAAAAACATCATCTGAATTACTACCAGAAATAACATAGCCAAACTGATCATTAGAAAAAGTTATTGGATGATGTCGACCACTTCCTGGAAAATTAGCTGAATTTTGCCAAACTTGTGAAGTCAGTGTTAACGGCAAAAGAATAAGTAAAAATTGGATTATTTTCATGTGAATGTGTTTAATTTATGTTTATTAATTAATTTTAGTGTTTGAAACTCTTGCATATGGAAGCTCGCAAAACTTTTCTAATTTATAGTATGTGTCCAATCCACCAATGCCAACGTCATTCAGCTTCTGCAAGTTTAAATTGCCATTTTCTCCTTCAATATCATTAGGATAAAACAAGTGCTCTATAGAACCTACAATAATTTTACTATTGTTTGATTTAATATCTATTTCCTCTATTAACTTAAGACCAATTTTGAGATTGCTCTGAGAAACAAAAGGTGCTAGAAAACCTTCAATATATTCTTCTTTTAAATTACATGAATCAAATTCAGATATATTTTCATTAAAATGTGCAGATGTTGCATGAGCATCAGAAACAAAATCTACATGTATATTATTTATAGTAAAATAGTTAGTAGAAATGATGTTTTTATATGTATCTCTTCTAAAATTGTTTGCTGGCCTAATAATAAAGCCTAATAATGCTGGATTGCTTCCTAAGTGAAAAACAGAGCTGAATATTGCAACGTTAGGTATTCCATTCTTAGAAATAGATCCAACTAAATTTGCTGATTTAACACCAGTAACAGAATTAATAATATTAATTTTCTTTATTCTGTCTAATTCATTAATATTTTTTTTATTTAAATACATATTACAAAATAATATATTTTTTTTTATTTATTGTTAATCTAAGTTAATATTCGCAAATATACATTTTTGTATAACATTTGTAATAAAATCTTATACAAAATAAATAAATATTCTATATTTGCAATATGAAAAATAATATATTTATAAAAAAATATGAAGATGGCATGTATAGTCTTTCAACTAAAATAAAGATTAATGCACCGATTGATGAAGCATGGAGCTTCTTTACTAAGCCTAAAAACTTAAGTAACTTAAGTCCCAATGATGTGAAGTTTAAAATTATTTCAGGCAAGTCAGACTCATTTTATGAGGGTAAAATAATTAGTTATAAAATTAAAATCTTTCCCTTTACCTTTATTAATTGGACAACAGAAATAACAAAAGTAGTAGAAAACAAACTATTTATCGACAAGCAACTTTTTGGACCATATAAATTATGGGTTCATGAGCATCACTTCATTCAAAATGATGACGGAACAACAACAATATCAGACAAAGTTAAGTACAAACTATTTTTCAATACATTTAGCAAAATATTACATAAGTTGTTCATCAAAAAAAAATTAATTAGCATTTTCAACTTTAGAAGAAGTAAGTCAAAAGAACTATTTAATAATTCATGGACTTTAGAATGATTTTAGCAAAAAAAACAAAATTTCTAATTATTATTGCATCTCTTTTAAAACGGGTAAATAAATGAAAAAAGCAATTATCATAGGAAGTGGATTTTCAGGATTAAGTTCTGCTGCTTTTTTAGCTAAATCAGGAGTTAAGGTAACAATAATAGAGAAAAATTCTCAACTTGGCGGAAGAGCTAGGATGTTAAAACACATGGGATATTCATTTGACATGGGACCAAGCTGGTATTGGATGCCAGATATCTTTAATGATTTTTTCAAGGAATTTAATTTATCGGTTAATTCTTGCTACAATTTAATTGAACTTGATCCTGGATTTAAAATGATATTTGATTCTTCAGAAATAGACATACATGCAAATTTTGATAAAACATGTAAAACCTTTGAAAGACTAGAAAAAGGGAGTTCAACAAAACTTAAAGAATTTATTAATGATGCTAATTACAAATACAACATCGGAATAAAATTTATGTATAACGCCCCCGGAGTTTCTTTCTTCGAACTTTTGCAAAAAGATATTTTATTAAATCTAACAAGTTTTGAATTATTAACTTCATACAGAAAACACATAAGAAAATATTTTAATCATCCACATTTAGTCACTTTATTAGAGTTTCCAGTACTTTTTCTTGGTGCCTCAGCAGAAAAAATGCCAGCTCTTTACAGTTTAATGGCATACTCTGCATTAAAACAAGGGACATTTTATCCAATGGGAGGTTTTAACAAAGTTATAGAAAGTCTTGTTAATTTATGTAGCGACTTAGGTGTTAAGTTTATTACAGATCAAACAGTAAGAAAAATTAATATAGAAAATAAAAAAGCAAATTCTGTTACAATAAATAACAATGAAATTATTAAAACTGACTTTGTTATTGCATCAGCTGATTATGCTCATGTTGAAAAAGACTTAATTGACAAGAAATATAGAAATTATTCTAAAGAATACTGGGATAATAGAAGCTTCTCCCCTTCCTCTCTTATCTTCTACCTTGGAATAAATACTAAGGTTAAAAAATTAATACATCATAATTTATTTTTCGATGAGGATATAAAAGAATTCACAAAGGAAATTTATGATCATAAAATTTGGCCAAAAAAACCATTATTCTATGTTTGTTGTCCGTCTAAAACTGATGAAGATGTAGCCCCACAAGGCAAAGAAAATATTTTTATTTTAATGCCCATTCCAATTGGCATAGAAGATACTGAGCAAATAAGAGAAAAATATTATAGTATAATTATCAAAAAACTTGAAGAATATTGTGGTCATAAAATTGATGATAGAGTTGAATATAAAAAAAGCTATTGCATTAAAGATTTTGAAAAAGATTACAATTCATACAAAGGAAATGCATATGGATTAGCAAACACTTTATCACAGACAGCAAATCTAAAACCAAAAATCATAAATAGAAAGGTAAGCAATCTGTTCTATACAGGTCAATTGACTGTACCCGGACCTGGAGTACCACCATCATTAATTTCTGGTAAAATAGTAGCAGATTACATATTAAAAACAACTAAATGATAAACAAGAAGGAATTATTTGACAAAACATCACTTGAGTGTAGTAAGACAACTACAAAATTGTATAGTACTAGCTTCAGCTTAGCTATAAGACTTTTAAAAAAGGAATATCGAGATGCTATTTACGCAATCTATGGCTTCGTTAGACTTGCAGATGAAATAGTTGACAGTTTTCATAATTACAATAAAGTTAAATTATTAAATGAATTAAGATATGCAACTATTGATTCACTTGAGAAAAAGATTAGTTTAAATCCGATTATAAATAGCTTTCAAAATACTGTTAGAAAATATAATATTGAATGGATGTTGATAGAAAGCTTTCTTGAAAGTATGGAATATGACCTAAACAATAAAAATTGTGATGATAATTCTTACAAAAAATATATTAAAGGTTCTGCTGAAGCAGTTGGGTTAATGTGCTTACACATATTTAGTCATAAAAATAACGGCCAATACAAAGAGTTGAAAACTTATGCTGAAGCTTTAGGCTCTGCTTTTCAAAAAATCAATTTCCTAAGAGATTTAAATGATGATTATAACGGCTTAAACAGAATTTATTTTCCAAACCTAGATATCTCCAAATTTAATAATAGCCAGAAAAAAATTATTGAAAAAGATATAGCTAAAGATTTTGAAAAAGGCTTGATAGGAATTAAGAAATTAGATAAAGATGCTAGAAAAGGCGTATATTTAGCATATCAGTATTACATAAGCTTGTTTAATAAAATAAGAAAAGAAGATGCCAGTAATATTCTTAAAACTAGAATCAGAGTATCAAATTTTAGAAAAATGCTAATTTTAATCAAATCTGAAATTAAACTTTTATTTATATGAGATTACTACTCACTATATTGTTACTTGTTTTAAGTGAATATACATATAGCTCCGACATATTAAAAACAAGAGAATTATATTCAAATGCAAGTCTAAGTGAAAATAATTGTAAAAAATTTGGAGATAGTCTTTTTAAAAATTCAAATAAATCACCTATCATAAAAGGTTATAAAGGTTGTTATTTAATGATAAAGTGCAAGTTTACAAGCAATCCAATTCAAAAAATATCCTATTTTAAAAAGGGGAAATCTAAAATTGAAAAAGCAATTCAGGAAAACCCTTATTCATTGGAAATAAGACTTTTAAGATACTCAATCCAAAAAAAATTACCTAAACTACTTCTTTATTTTAATGAAATTGAAGAAGATTATAATTTTATTATTAAAAATATTAACACTATAAAAGATAAAAAAACTAAGGAATTTATTATTCAATCATTAAAAGCCTTAAACAAATGAATCTAATTTTAATCTTGTCAATTATTCTTGCTACTTTCTTATTTATGGAATTTGTAGCTTGGAGCGTTCATAAATATATAATGCATGGATTTCTTTGGTATTTACACAAAGATCATCATCAAGTAGATAAAAATAAGATACTACAGAAAAATGATGCATTCTTCCTAATTTTCGCAATACCATCAGCTATATTGATAATATATGGAATAGAAAATTTTAGTTATCAACTTTACATTGGAATTGGAATAGCATTGTATGGACTAGCCTACTTTGTTGTTCACGAAATAATTATCCATCAAAGAGTTAAGATACTAAGCAGAATAGATAATAAATACATTAGAGCAATACGTTTTGCACATAAAGTTCACCACAAGAAACTTGAAAAGGAGAATTCAGATTCATTTGGCATGTTGCTAGTTTCTTTCAAGTACTTTAAATAATATCTAAAATTAAGAATGAGCTCAAAATGAAAGAAATTATTTTAATAACTGGGGCAAATGGCCATTTAGCTCAGACTCTAGGAAATTATCTTAAAGATGAATATGAGGTTAGATATCTTTCTAGAAAAAAGAATAATTCACCATCGTATTACTATTGGAATATTGATGAAAAAGTAATAGAGATTAATGCTCTTAAGGGTTGTAGTCATATAATTCATTTAGCTGGATATCCAATACTAAACAAATGGACTGTAAAAAACAAAGAGCTAATGTATAACAGTCGTGTAAACTCCTCAAAACTTCTTTTTGATAAATGTCAAGAACAAAACATCATACCTAAGACATTTATTACAGCTTCTGCAATGGGAATATATGATCTTAATAATACTGAAAAAATTAACGAAAATTCTATTAAAGGATCAGATTGGCTAGCACAATTAGCAGTTGACTGGGAAATAGCATCGCATGCCTTTAAATCAATTGGATGTAGAGTAATACAATTGAGGATTTCTTTAATCTTTAGTAAATATGCTGGATTTTTAAAATACAACCTTCTTTCTATGAGGTTTGGAATAGCTGGAATGATTGGCAACAAACATAAAACAGTGAATTGGATAGAAATAAATGATCTTATAAAATTTATAAAAAAAGGAATAACTTCAAATGATATAAATGGCCCTTACAACCTTGCATGTGATGACCAATTATCACAATTAGACATAGTAAACACAGTAAAAAAGATATTATACCCATATTGCATTAATATCAGAGTACCAATATATATAACTAAGTTGTTTTTAGGTGAAAGGATAAAAATTATAAGTTCAAACGTAAAACTTGATATGTCAAAATTAAAGCAATCAGGTTTCAGATGTGAATGCAATACCTTCTCACAATTAATATACCATTTAAAATAAAAATAATGAAAATCTTCCTTATAGTAATAGCAGTATTATTTACAATATTCTTTGCTTTTAGTCAAAATGAAAATGTACAAAAAGAAGTGTATGTTTTAATCAAAAAAATAGATGAGGTTGAAATTAGAGCATACAATGAATCCATCAATGCTAGTTATTATTCAAAATCAGAATCAGAGAGAAATAGTTACTTTAAGTATCTTGCATCATATATATTTGGAGGAAATAGCGAGAACAAAAAGATAAGTATGACATCTCCTGTAACAATGAGATTACATGGTGATAAAGAAATGATTTTTAGAATGCCTGATAAATATACATTAGATAATTTACCTGATCCAAATAATACCAACATCAATTTTTTTAAAATTCCACCTTGCATAAAAGCCACTATTACATATGGTGGTTATTCCAATAAAAAAATTGAGCAAAAAAAAATCCAAAAACTTTCAAAATTATTATTAGAGAATAATATACAACATAATAATAAATTTGAAGTTTTAGTTTATAACTCTCCATATAAAATAATAAATAGAAGAAATGAAATTACTGTCAATATTACTTACCCTTAACACTATGATTATTACTGAAAATAAAGAAGATAAATTTCAAACAATATATTTAGGTGGCGGTTGTTTTTGGTGCGTTGAAGCTGTTTTTGAAGATGTAAAAGGAGTTATTGATGTTACAAGTGGGTTTGCTGGTGGTAAGCTAAAGAATCCTACATACAAACAAGTTGTTAATGGTTATACTAATCATGCTGAAACATGTAAAATTACTTTTGATAACTCAAAAATTAATCTAGAAAATATTTTGGAGATTTTTTTCTTAACTCATGATCCAACTTCTCTAAATCGACAAGGTAATGATATTGGAACTCATTATAGGTCCATTATTTTATTTAATAATAATACTGAAAAAGATATAATAAATAAGTACATTAACAAGATTAATATTACTCTTTTTGATAATCAAATAACAACTGAAGTGAAAAAATTTGATAGCTTTTACAAAGCAGAAAATTACCATCAAGGTTATTATAAGCTTAATACGGAGCAACCATACTGCAATGCAGTGATTACACCAAAGGTTAGCAAAGCAAGAAAATTACTTGAAAAATACTACTAGTATGCCAGAGGGTCCCGAAGTAAAAATAGTCTCTGACTTTATAAATAGTAAGCTACACAACAAAGATATTATTAGTATTGATTGTATTTCACCTCCCTACAAGCAAAAATATTCGGAAATTACAAAAGAAGTAAATAAGTTTCTACCTCAAAAGTTTAGTTCTAGCTTTTGCAGAGGTAAAACTACATTTATTCAGTTAATAGAAAATAAGTTTCTAGCATACCATCTTGGAATGACAGGGTTTTGGTCATTAGACAAAAGAAAACATGCCCACCTTCGGATAGTTACTAAAAGTAGTACTCTATATTTTCATGATACTAGAAGATTTGGCAACATTAAATTAGTTGACAGAAAACTACTTGATACAAAATACGATATTAACTTAGATCTATTAAACAATACTATTTCAGTTAACAAGCAGGCAGAATTTATCATATCATTAATTAATACTAATAGAGAAGTATGTAAGGTATTACTAGATCAGAGATATTTTCTAGGAGTTGGCAATTATTTAAAATCTGAAATTCTTTTTAAATCAAATATTCATCCAAATACTCGATGGAACAAATTAACTTTTAAAGAAAAGTTATCAATTTGTCATAACACTAAAGAAGAAATGATTAAATCATACCATCATGGTGGCGCACAACTTCGTGATTTTAAAAATCCTAACATTAGTTCCTCACTTAAACTAAATGTCTATAATAAAAAAACAGTAGAAGGAAAAAAAATAATAAAAAAAATAACCGCAGATAACAGAATAAGCTACTGGTGTCCAGAAGAACAAAAGGTTAAAAATTAAACATTAAATCATCTAGCATTTAACCTTTAAGATATCAGAGAAACGAGTAGTATAGCAAGGTGATAACTTCATCTGTTTTAATTTACCGACTTTTTTATTGCCTTCCACAGCTAGTTTTACTGTATGTCTTCCCATGATAGAATTTACCTTATCAACAGCTACATTAATTTTTTTAAGCTTAATTCTGTCTAAAGAATCAAATAAACTTAATTGAATTTGTTCTTCTGGGACTATACCTCCTAAAACAACACCAGCTTTTTTATATAAAAAATCACAATTATAAATCATCTTAAGTCCATAAATTGCATTTTTAATTATTTCTACGCTATCATTAGTTGGTACCTGTAGACTAATCGATTTATATGGATTATATTGAATTTTCTTATTTCTAAAACGATTAGTACTTAAAAATACACTTACAGTAGTACAACAGCTTTTTTCTTTTCTCAGTTTAGTAGCACAATTATTCGCATAGATGCTAATAACCTCTCTCAACTTATTTAATTCTTTAATTTCTTTACTAAAGGAACGTGCCGTACAAATATTAGCTTTTCTTTTTCTTAAAGTCTCGATTTGATAACAAGCTTTTCCATAAAGCTCCTTTTGTAATCTTACTCCATTAATAGAAAAATGCTTTTTAATCCATCTACTATCAGTTTGCTTAAATTGTAATGCTGTATGAATACCAAAATCATGTAACTTATTGGCATTTCTTCTTCCAATGCCCCATAAATCTTGAACATCTAATATGTTTAATGCTCTATCTATTAGATCTTCATCTTTAAATATAAAAACTCCTGAAGCAGTATGTTTCTTAGCAATATAAGAAGCAACCTTTGCTAATGTCTTTGTCTTAGCAATACCAACAGAAACTGGTATACCAGTCCATTTCTTTATCTTATTTTTAATAGCAATTCCTCTTTCTTTTGATGCAAAATCTGAGAAGTCTAGAAAGGCTTCATCAATAGAATAAACCTCCATCTTCTTAACTTCCGTACTTACTACATTCATAACTCTTTTAGATAAATCACCATAAAGTGCAAAATTGGTAGAGAATACATTAATACGATATTTATCTATAAGATTTCTAAGTTGAAATGCTGGCTGACCCATTTTTACTCCAAGAGATTTAGCTTCATTACTTCTAGCAATGACACAACCATCGTTATTCGATAATACTATTACTGGTTTTAAATTAATTTTTGGATTAAAGACACGTTCACATGAGGCGTAGAAATTATTACAATCAACCAGCGCAATCATACTATACAGTTTTATGTATAACGTAGGTAACAACTCCCCAAACCTGAAAATCCATCTCTTGTGTTATTTTAATAGGTGAAAAATTACTGTTCTCTGGTATAAGATAGAGTTCGTTATCATTCAAATTAACTCGCTTGACAGTAAACTCACCATCTATAACTGCTAGAACAATACTTCTATTTTTGGGCTCTAAGGATTTATCCACAATCATAATATCACCACTTTTTATACCTGCATCTTTCATGCTCTCTCCTATTGCTTTAACACAAAAAGTTGCCGAGGGATTATGGACTAAATAATCATTTAAATTTAGATCCATATCCATATGATCTTCTGCAGGAGATGGAAAACCAGCTTGAACCGAATCTGAAAACAAAGGTATTGATGATAAAGACTGTTCATCAACAGCAAAAAACTCTAATGTGTCTGTATTTTTTAAATGTTTTAAATTCATAATAAATTGATTTATGAGATTATAAAATTAATATAAAATCTTACTAATAAAACATTATGTTAATAATAAAAAAGCTCAAATAAATAATTGAACTAATAAATAGATAGTTTTGACTAAAAAATTAAGTACTACTAACTCTTGTATGTATATAGGTGTGCAGGCTTATGAGCAACACCTTTTTGTTTTTCATCTGTTTTTACAAGAAGATTATCCTTAGACACATTCTTTCTAAAGTTACGTTTATCTAACTTTTCATCTAGTAAAATCTCGTATAATTTCTGTAACTGAGAAAGCGTAAATCTAGATGGCAGTAAATTTGATATTAATTGATGATCAAGTTGCTTTCTAAGATATTTAATTCCTTTATCTAATATCTCGTTATGGTCAAAGGCTAAATCACACGAAACCTTATCTAATTCTACCCACTGTGCATCTATAGCAAAAGAAGATGGTTGCGGAGTATAATCTTCCATCTTAACAAGAGCAATATAACCAACAGTAATAACTCTCTCATTGGGCTGTTTTCTATACATGTTCAACCATGATTGATCCTTGTTCTGTTTAGTTCTATCTGGATTACCAAAAGTATAGAATTGCTTTAAGTAAATATCTTCCAAGGAAGTAAGACTCTTTAAGATTCTCTTACCTCCAGACAGAAGATCCTCATCTAGACCTAATAGATCACCAGGAAGTGCAAACTGAAAATCATTCTTTTCATTAACAAATTTTCGTATTAATAAAACTTTGAGCTTTTGGTCTTCATCAAAACCTAATACCACGCAATCTATAGATAAGTTAATTAAGGACATTTATAAAGTTATTATTGATTTATTTAACATAAAATGGGAAATTAGCAGTTGCAACATTTTTATGATTGTCACGAATATAAATAAAAAATCTGTATGGACCAGACTTTGAAGGAGCCTCAATAGATATACTAGTTTTCGATTGATTAATAATATTAAATGGAATGGGTTCTGGAGCTTTCTCATAATCACCACCAGCTTTTTTATCAGTACTTTCAGGCATTAATTGAAAATCATATATTAAACTATCATTATCAGCGTCATTGACTAAAAAATAAAAGTCACATTCCTTACCTTTTTTAACTTTTACACTTTCAAGTTTACTCTTATCATTAAGCTTAAACGCATGAATAATCGGAGCTTGGTTTCTATCATTTTTTCCCCAATATGCATTCAAAACATCAATACTTTGTGTTGCATTTCCTTTCTTAGTAAAAAGGCCATACCATGTAGGAGTCTGTTCCTGTTTATATCCCCAAAGAAATGCATAACTTCCTAGGCATAGCTCTTTATCACTAACAATTGCTTGATAGGCTGTATTTCTAAACTCTGCTTTTTCTTTACTTGTAGCTTCTATTGCAACCCCCCAAGATGTCATAGGTGATTCCCAATGACCATATGGTCCCCATTCAGTAACCATATAAGGCTTCTCCCATCCGAACATCTTAACAGCATCAGGTAAAAACTGAATACCTCCGTATGTATTTACACCCAGAATATCAATGCTAGGACAGTAGTTTTTAATCATAAATACTTCTGCAGGATCTATTCCTGCAGTTACAGTCATAGTTGGATGATTAGGATCAATATCTTGAATCATCTTGGCAATACCCTCTATTGCATCCCAAACTTTAAAGTTCTTATAAAAAAGGTCAACCTCGTTACCAACACACCACATGAGTAAAGCAGGATGATCTTTATATTTCAATATTTCATTTTTAAATGATTCTAATTGTGCTTTAACAGCATATTCATCATTATAATCGAAACCATGACGTTCATGGCCTACCCAAAGACCAAGACAGACACTTAATCCCATTTTATGAGCATCATCAAGTGTCTTCTGAGCATTCTCTGTCCCCCATGTTCTAATAGAATTTCCTCCTATAGAACTTAAGACATCTAAATGAGTCTCGCCTCCTGCTCCATTAACATAATATGGAGATCCATTTCTTAATAATTGGAAACCATTTTCAGTCTTGATAATTTCAGTTATAGAAACATCTGAAATTTGAGCAAAAGAAAAACTACTAATAAAAATACCAATGAAAAAAGCCTTAATTCTTATCATCTAATTATTTGTACTTGTTTAGTATAAACGCTAGTATTCGATTGTAATTTAATATAATAAACACCTGGTTCTAATTGAGAAACATCTAAATTTAAATTATTTGAATTACTTGGAATCTCTTTAAATAACACATCCTTACCATTTACATCAAATAAAGATAAAGTCTTTTTGGCATTATCATTAAACTTGAAATCAATTTTCAGATGTTTATTAGCAGGTTGAGGATAAGCTAATAATTCTTTGCTATCTTTTATATCATTGACATCTAAAGGAATAGATGTTAAACAAAAGTCATCTAGATGGTAAATATCATAAACCCCAACAGCACCCTGATCAAAGAAAAGAACAAACCTCTCAATTGAAGATGAAGAAAAAGCTGATAAATCAACAGTAAATTGTTGCCATTCATTAAAAGTAGAAATAGCATTATTATAACCTACAACTTCATTTCCATTTATATCTTGAAAAGATATATAAATAGGTCTTGGCGGTCCATATAATTTAAAATTAAAATACTTGTTAATACTGAGGTCTAAAGTACCTTGTGAAAAATAAGAAATAATTATATCCTCGCCATTTGGATCAGGATTACGAGTATATTCACCACTGTATTTACTTGAATTTATTCCAGTGTTATCTGGATTATAAGCATGATTTAACCACCCACTAATATAATCATATGAGTTACATGCTGAAGCAGAAGGACAGAACCTGAGATTCCAATCACAATCCCAATCAGCAAAATCAATATTAGGATCTGAAACTGTTGTACACTGATTATCAAATTCAGGACCATACAGATTATCAAAGTAATATGTATCACCAGTATTGTTTCCGATATCAAAAAGAAGGATTAAAGATGTCACATCTTCATCAGGTACTGTATTGTCAGGTCTAGAATCAAAAGTAAATTCGACTGTTTCCCATTCGTTCGCAACAGTAGTTGTAGCTGTATAGATACTATGTCTCCCATCGGGATAATTAGTAGCTCCTGCAACAGCTGAATCTTCTAACGTGATTTGCAAAGGAATACCAGCTGCTGGACTAAATACATCAACTTTCATCTTTTTGGCACCACTTATATAATCAGTTAGCTCAAAAAATGGACCATTAGCAATTAATACAATAACATCATATGTCTCACCAGGGTTTCTTACGTATTGTGCACAAAGCTCAGAATTATTAATAGCATTTGGAAGTGGATTATCTAGTCTTGGAGTCATTCCACCATGAACAAATTCGTAGTATCCAATACGTGTATCTTCAAAGTTTTCCCATAAAATCTGTGAGAAACAGATAAATGGTAATAGCATGATAAGTAATGTAGAGATTTTAGTTTTCATATTAAATTTGTTTAGTTAGTTAATTTTATATTATCAATTTTCATGCTGATCTTATCATCAAATGTGAAAATTATATCTTTAATCCTTTGCAGATCTATAGCTGACTTTCTAATTGGAAAATCAATTAATGGAATTTTAACTTTGTTCCACGCTGATTTCTTATCAATAGATATATTTTTAATGTATTTATCTAAAAGTATAGTCATTTTCTTGCCATCATAATCTTCAAATGAAATTTTTGTTTCTTTATAATCTTTACAATAAACATCAAACTCAAGAGATACTCCATAAATAACTTTAGTTAAATCAGTATAAAGCCAATTATTCCAACTTATAGCAAATTCATTCCAAGTACATGTGCTGTTATCTATATTAATATCTATAAAAGTACCATCAGAATAACTAGTGTCAGAATTAATAATTATATTATCACAGTAATTAGCATTTATACCCCAAGAAGCATTTAATTTCTCTGTAAATATTTCAACTGGCAATAAAGATTCTTTAATAGCTAGTGAGGGAGATAGTTTTTTGTAGTTGTGCTGAAATGGTACAATTTTGATGTCATCAATATAAATATCAACTTTATCATAGCATTGAAGTAGAAGCTGTTTTACATTAGTTAAATCAATATTATTAGTTTGATATGAAAAAGTTGGAAGTGGTACAGTTACTTTAGTCCATTTATTTGTAACAACCCCACCATCTATACCAAGGTATCCTGCTGTTGCATAACATTGATTTGCCGAATAATCTTCCAAAATAAAAACAATTGGTATATTATAAATAGAATCACCATCAACTCTAGCATAAAACTCAATTGCTGTATTATTTATAATAGTTGAAAGATCTTTTCCTTGCCATCCATCCCAGCCAATACCCATACCAATCCACTCGCAAGAAGGCGAATTATCAGATATTAGATGTAATGAATTTGGAGTAATTCCTTTTCTATCTTTAACTTTAACAGCTGGTAGGTCTATAGAAACATCAATTTCATCTTTATCGTAAATATCTTTAGACTTTGAGCTTATCATTGTATAATCAACACTGGCATCTAAAGATGAATAACTGAAGGGATTACAATTTTCATCTTTATTTCCCCACACCTCATCTGATCCTCCAGTACTAAAAATATCAATAGAAGTAAAACCATTTATACCTTCTGTGGATACAATTTCTTGATTGTATACAGAAATATCTTTCATGCTAGCACATGAAGAAAAAAATACAATCAAGATTACAAAATATCTATTCATAAATCAGTTTAAGATTGGCGCACCAATACTCCAAATTAAAAAATCAACATCTGCTTTTGCAAATCCAGATACAGGATTAGCTAAAAGCAATGTTCTTACATTTGATATCTTTGAAGGATTTCTTACTCCATTACCATTAGTTCCAGCTAAAACAAGTTTTTCAGCATCATTATAGCATATTGAAACCATTCTCCATCCTTTCCAATCAACATCAAATTCATAATCATATCTATCCTCAGAATTAGCATCATAATATCCATCACCATTCTCATCTTCGTAAAATTCTAATTTAAATAAAGAATTAGGTACTCCAGCAACTTGAGATATTGTACTATCACCATTAATCATAATATTAAAAAATACTTGACTTGGATCATTCACTAAGGTATTCTGATTAAACCAAAAGCTAGATCCATAATCGATATAACCAATTAACCAATCCCATGAACATGTTCCAAATTGTTGAAGATGCTTAGTCCCCTGTCCTGAACCTCCAATTGTTAAAGCTTTTGTACATCCAGATTGGAAAAAATTAGTAAAGTTAGGGTTAAAACCACCTTCAAAATCAGTAATTAAAACAGTACTTTCATCATTATAATTCTTTGGAGACTGAATATTTAGTATTTCTGAAAGGGTATCAACATGAGCTTCAAAGGTAAGCTCTACTTCACAATCTTCAGATACAAAAAAAGGTAAGAGAGAAGAACTACCCTCCCAAAATGAATTAGTTTGATCTATAAAATTAGATTTACCACTAATAATCTTAATAGATCCGGAAGTTAATCCCACTATTCGAATACTCCAATCAACTTGCTTTGAGAAAGAAGCGGTAAAATAAATATTCTCACCATTAGCAAACTCTGCACTATCACCAAAGATGTTAAGAGGTTCTAAAATTGACAAGTCACCATATAAATCATTTAAACTTGGTCCTTCAATTAATTCCTTTTCACAAGATGAAAAAAGAATTGGTAGAAATAAAAATAAAAATTTCAAATTTTTCATAATATTATAAATTCATATTAAACATAAAAATTAATCTACTTAAAGAAAATTCATCTTCAGTAGCTGTTTTGTCTAAAACATTAAATTGATTGTATTGCAAAGTAAAGTAGATGTCATCAGTAAAATAATGCTGAATTCCACCGATTAATATAGTTTCTTTACTATTAAAAAAGTTATTAGAATAATCAATAACTTGATCGTAGTTATCTCTTTCAGAAATAAATTCATTACCATCAGCATAGAAAACTTTAGCTCCACCTATGATGTTAAGATTCTTAATTATCTCAATCGAGATAGAAGCACTATATAAATTACTATTGAAGTTAATTTTCTCAAAATCAGACCCTCCTCTTTTTACAGATTCAAAATTAATTCCTCCTTCTATATTTACTTTATTTTTAAGAGAAAGCAACTTATTTAAAGCTAAGTTTGCAAACAGTGTTGATTTATTAAAATTTTTCTTTTGAGTAGTACCTTGACCTATAATCTCAGAAAAATATTGTAGAGCTATTCTAGCAGATAGATAATCTAATATTTTGATTTTATCGATATCTGCATTAACACCAATTCTATTTGGAGTTGCATCACCATATGGCATTACAGAAGAGTACATTGGATTATAATTCATCAAAGAAGTTGACAAGTTTTGATTATAAATATTTGGATCTGAGACTATATCTAGTAAACTAACCTTTCTTTGAGTATAGTTATTTGAATAATATGGATACGAAGTTGGCGAGTTATCAAAAACAACTCTTCTAGTTTGAGCACCAATACTTCTAAAATCTGTATCAACATATCTGAATCCAAAGTTAACTTTGGAAATCTTATTCTTTGATTTTAAAGAAGTTTGAATAAAATTCCCACTTACTTCTGGTGCTAAATCATCTCCCTCCCATCCTCTTTTTGAAAATCCACCTTCAATTAATAACTCATAAGGAACATCATTAAAATTTCCAGAATATGATAATTGAGTATTTAGTACGGGGTTGTAGTACGATACAGTACTATTAGAAGACGATAATACTTCAAATGTATTTATATAATGTGTTCCAATACTCATCTTGTTACTTAATCGAATAACAGCTGAACCACCAATCATTAATAGCTCGGGTTTACCTAGCCACTCTAAACCTCTTACTCTTGCAGTAAAAGCATCAACGTCAACCTGCTCTACAAAATTATACATATTGTATGAAAAGTTAGTTTGTATACCTTGTAACCTCCAATAATTATCCTTATAAAAATTCTCATAATTTACAAAATCTCTGTAAAAATTAAAAACTGAAGGTTCATTTTTAGATAATTCTTGGTCATAATTAAAAAGTGTAAATTTTGTCTGCTTTAAAAATATATCACCAACACTAAATTTAATTTTATTATTAATGACTCCTTTTGCTGTTAAATCCCTTAGTTCAACAACACTTCTATTTCCCCACATTCCACCAAATTCGTTCTGAAGTCTTATTGTTGATGATATTTCAATATCATCAATAGGTGTAAAATGAAGTCCAAGATCTACTAAAGTAAAGCCGCCTCCATTACTTCTTGTAGATACAGTATCTAAATCCTTTAAATCTCCATTCAAAGCATCTCTATTATACATTACTTTAGCATTTCCATCATACCATAATTTAGGTCTTATTTGAGAAAATGAAATCACAGGAAATAAAGTCATGCATGTAATTATATATAAGAAAATATTTTTCATTAGAAATTAATTTTTAGTTCAATAGTAGATTCACTACCTTTAATATTAGTTGCTTCAAAATTCTTATCATAGAAATGAAATGCAGCATGTCTTAGAAATAAATATGCACCTTCATTTAGTTTAATGTCAAAACCAAAACCAATAAAATTTCCAAATTGATCTCTTGGCTTATATGAGGGAATATAATCTTCACTAACTCCCCAAGTAATATCATTAGGATAAGGGTCAGTATCATCTACATTTGTAAATTTATTTCCAATAACTCTTTCTATTCCATATTTTAAAACTAGTGTTGTTCTATTTGTTAATTCATAACAAGCATCAAATTGCTGATTAAAATGCCTAATAAATGCTGTAGAATTCATTACAGGAAGTATGCTGAAAAAATCCTGGGCTGTATTATAATTAGTAAGAGAGAATAAAAACAAATTCTTAGAAAATAATCTTGTTTTATATTTCAATTGTAAATCAGATGAACAATAATACTTATCAAATAAAGGATTTCTAGCAATTGTATCATTATATGGAACTAAATTACCATTTCCATCATTAATTACAATAGAGTCTGTTACAAACTCAATATATCCACTAGATGACTTTGTACCATCTTCATCATAAACATAACCTGTAATTTCTACATTTTCAAATACACCTCTGTAATATGAATTAAACTGTCCATAGGGACCATATCCTGAGCTAAAATAAGATATACGAGACAACATAAGTCCATTTGTATTGTGACTATATGAAAAATTAGAATTTATTCTTTCTAACTCAGAATAAAAACCAAATCCCCCTGAAATAAATAAGTCACCAATACTAAATTCTGTATTCAAACTAAACCCTTCTCTATTGTTTGCTAAATAACCTAATCCATTAATTGGCCCCCCAAATGAGCTAAGAACAGTTGCATCAGCACCTTCTTCAATTACAGTGGTATTTACAAGGTCAACTACAGAAGTATTTTGAAACGACGAATTAACATTAACTGCTTCAGGAGCAATTTTTGAATATTGCAGTTTAAAAGGTATAATTGAGTATTCTTTTGGAATATCAAAATTTACAACCAATAACTCACCTGTTTGTTTTTCAATTAAATGACTCTCATAGCTACCAAATCCTGCCTCACCTGTAAGTCTAATTTTATTTATTTTAAAATTAAATTCAACAGAATTAACAGCAAATTGACGATAATTATTTTTAACAGAATCAGTTGCTGTCAAAGAAGAAAAATAATTGAATGCAAAATTTGAACCATTACTTAAATCATTATTAATTCTAATACCTGTAGCATAATCATCTTTTCCAAATGAAACTAATTCACCAATATTATTTTGTGTCTTTCCTAAAATAGATTGGAATGAAAACATTGAACTATTAGGGCCCTTTATACCAGATCCAGATAATGTAATTCCTTGAAATGCTATGTTACCAAAACGTAAATCCTGAGATATTGAACCCTTTGCATAGTATTCACTGTAACGATCTGAAGCTTGCTTGCTGAGTGGGTCATATGGAGCTCTTTCAAAGAGACTATATCTTAAATACCCTTCTTCTGCCCATGCAGTCAACTTACTTTGTCTATACCATTTGATACCTCCTGCATGTAAACTAAATCTACCTATGTCAGAATTAATAGTTGAATAAACATTAGAACCTAAATACATTGCAATACTATTATTATCAAATGATCCATTAAAAGGACTATTAAGCATAAGATCAGTCCCAAAACTTACATCTTTACTTGCTTTACCTGCAATTGATAACATCATCATAGGCTCTCTATATCCCGTTCCAATTCCAATTGTTGTAGATTGAGGGTACTCTCCTTGGTAATATGAGGGAATATCAAGATCATACATTTCTTGAAAATTACGAACATATCCTAAAAACCTAAAATACCCTCCCATTCTAATATTTGCTATAGGATCTTTAACAGTTTCAGGAGTGCTTTGAAATGGAATTATATCAGATTGTGAAAAAGTAATGAAAGGACAAAAAGCAAAGATTAAAATACTTAATAAAAACAACTTGAAATATTTGGAATTATACATTAATTCTTAAAATTAAAGTCTTGGTATTGGTTAGATATCATAACACTAAATTTACCATCTTCAGTAATCCAATTATTTCCAATACCATAAAATTGCAAATCATCTTTTCCAATTAAAAACTCAACAGTTCTTGTTTCATTAACTTCTAACTCTATCTTTGAAAACCTTTTTAATTTCTTTAAAGATGGAGAAATAGTGGCATAGTGATCTCTTATATATAATTGAACAACTTCTTTAGCCTTAAATTCACCAGTATTTTTTACATCAACAGATACAATTAAATTATCATTTGAAAATAATGTACTCGAACTCAGCTTCAAATTAGAGTAAGAAAAAGTTGAATAACTTAATCCATACCCAAAATCCCACTGTGGATTGTAAAAATCATTTTTCCAAGTATTTGCATTAATAACTTCAGACTGTTTATGATCATAATACATGATGACACCATTATGTCTTGGATATGTATAAGGTAATTTTCCAGATGGAATAACATCACCAGCTAAAATATCAGCAATCACTTTCCCACCTTGATCACCTGGTAAGTAGGCTTGCAATATAGCATCAGACAAAGGCTCAATCTCTCTAATTACCTTAGGTCTTCCCTCAACAAGAACTAAAATAATTGGGATACCTGTTTTACTTATTTCCTTTACAATAAATTGTTGTTCAATTGGAAGATCTAAAGAGTATATATCTCCCGGCCTTTCAGTAGAAGGAAGTTCTCCGACACAAATAATCGCAACATCTGAAGATTTTGCTGCTCTAACTGCGTTGTTGAGATCTTTTGAAGGAATATCAGCTTCATCCCCATTAACCATTAACATTTTTGATCCTTCAAAAAATGAAACATTTTCAAACTTTTCTTCTAGTGCCTCCTTGATGGTAGGATAAGAGTTATTGTAGGATTGATCTATTCCCTGCCAAGTATGAGTCCAAGCACCATTCAAACAATTTAAACTATTTGCAGTCGGACCTAAAACCAATATAGATTTATCTTTTGATAAAGGAAGAATATCATTATTATTTTTCAAAAGAGTAACTGACTCGGAAGCTGCATTATATGCTGCATTTTTAAATTCTTCTGAACCAAATTTAGAATACTCAATATTAGATGAACTGTGACTATCCTGAAATAAATTAGCATAATATTTAACTCTAATAATTCTTCTAACGGCATCATTCAATCTTTTTTCGCTAACCGTACCTTCTCGTACAAGTTCAACGAGAAGATTACAATAACTCTTATATTCAGGATTATTAGGAACCATGCTCATATCTACTCCAGCATTAATTGCGGTAGCTATAGCATCTTTTAATGTTGAATCAGTTTGTGCTACTTTATGTAAATTAATAAAATCTTCCCAATCTGAAACAGCAAAACCAATAAAACCCCATTTTTCTTTTAAGATTTCAGTAAGTAAATATTTATTTGCGTGGCCTGGAATTCCATTTACCTCTCCACTATTTACCATAACAGTTAATGCACCCGCATCAATAGCATCCTTAAATGGAGGCAAGTAATATTCCTCCATAGTTCTATTTGGGATTAAAGCAGGAGTTCTATCTCTGCCAGATGATGGATAACTATATCCAACATAATGTTTTAAGCAAGCAATAACATGATTACTATCAATCATTTGCTTTCCTTGATATCCTTCAACAATTGCAGTACCAAAAGTTTTTGCTAAGTAAACATCTTCACCAAGAGTTTCAAAAAATCTAGACCAAATTGGTTTTCTTCCTAAATCTAGAACTGGAGAAAAATTCCATGGTACACCAGAAGCTCTAGTCTCATAAGCAGTTATCTCCGCCATCTTTCTAGCATGTGATATATCCCATGTTGCAGCCAAGCCTATTTCTTGTGGAAAAAGAGTACTATTTTGAATGTATGTTGCACCATGAATAGCATCTACACCATAAATTACAGGTATTTTATGATTAGTTTTTAGTGCAACTGCTTGAATATCTTTAATAATACTATTCCACTTGTTAAGCGAGAATGTATGGTTTGAAACATTTAAAACAGAACCAACATTATACTCAACAATAGCTTTATCTAATTTATTCTCATCAATTTGATGTGGCTCAACAAGCGTATTTGTACTATCCTTTAAAAGAATTGCATCTAATGTAATCTGACAAGTCTGACCAACCTTTTCCTCAGTAGACATCTTACTAATAATAGTTGTAATTGAATCTTCTATTTTAGGATCAAGTTTATTTGACTTAATTGAATTGTTGCTGTTACATGAAAATAATACGACTGCAACTATAAATAAGAATAATTTGTTCATTAGATTAATCATTTATTGAAATATTTTTTTTGTTTTTTGAGCAAAAATTACTAGATATATAAAACAGAATACCGTTACCCAGTATGATTGGTGAATTCCTATAATATCTGCTAACTTACCTTGTATTGGTGGTATGATGGCACCACCAAGAATCATCATAACTAAAAATGCTGAACCTTGAGAAGTAAATTTTCCTAAACCTTTAATACTTAAAGAAAAGATAGAAGGCCACATAATAGAACAAAACAAACCACCACTTAAAAAAGAAAAAATAGCTATCGTTCCAGTTGTGTACAAACCAACAAGCATAGCCAAAATACCAAAAATACCAAATACCATTAGAGTTGAGGTTGGTTTATCTTTTCCTATAAAGAAACCAGCTATTTGGATAGCAACACATATTGCAAATGCAAATAAATGCTTTACTTCAAATCCGGAGATTGCATTTACAGATAGTACTACGCCAAAAGCAACATATGGTACAATGATATATAACCATTTTTTCAAAGTATTAGACGGGTTGAAAACAGTTATTGCGCCTGTCCATCTACCAATCATTAAACCACCCCAATACATTGAAATATAAGGTGCAATTTCATCTGGTTTTAAAGAGCCAAAACTTGGTGTTTGTAAAAGATCTCCTAAATTACTTTGAATAGAAACTTCAACACCAACATATGTGAAAATTGCAAGCATCCCAAGTACTAGCTGAGGATACTGCATAGCTCCCCAACCATCTGAATTTTTTCTAGCTAAATAATTCGATAATAGAAGACCTCCAACAACAACAAAAAGTCCAAAAAGAGATAAATTAAGAATTAAGGAGTCAGATTCTTCACTTAAGGATTGACCATCTGCAAGCCCAACGTATTGATTAAATACTTGATAAAAAATTATAATAAGTAATACAGTTATTGAAATTAAAGCAGACATAGCTTTAGGAGCACCAAGAAAACTAGAATCTTCTTTTCCATCAGGCAGTTTCTTAGAAAAATGAAATAAACTTGCAGCTGCTATAAATAAAATTCCAACACCAATATAAAGTAATTGAACAGCTGATAATGTAATTTGATTTGCAGCTATCTGAGCATCTAAATCAATATCAGCACTAGCAACAGTACCAAAAAGAGCTAAAGACACTACAATTGGACCAATTGAAGTACCAAAAGAATTTACCCCACCAGCTAAATTGAGCCTATGAGATCCCTTATCAGGATCTCCTAGTGAAATAGCAAAAGGATTTGCTGCTGTTTGTTGCAGTGAAAAACCCAAACCTACAATAAATAAGGCCCCAAGAATATAAGTAAATGTAGATGAATCACCTGGACTAGCACCATTTACTGCAGTAACCATTGCAACAGCACCAATAGCTGATAGTAACAAGCCTTTAACTATACTACTCTTGAAGCCCCATGAGTTCATTATGTCTGTATTTCTTATACTAGAAAATATAAACAAAAATAAGGCTCCAATATAATACGCACCATAAAAAGCAAAGTCAATTAACTGACTTTGAAATTGATCTAACTTAAAATATGTTTTACAAAATGGAATAAACACTCCATTACTTGCTGCTATAAAACCCCAAAAGAAAAAAACTGTTATAAGAGTGTAAAGAGCTTGTTTGTGATTACTATTTTCTTTCATTTTAAATTATTTAATTATTACTTTCTTGTTAATTTTATTTCCATCAAAATCTTCTATTTCAATTATATACATACCACTATTAAGATGCCCTACATTAACTTTTGATTTACCATTGACATCATGATTTGAAGATATTCTACCATCTAAATTATAGATTAGTAAGTTTTTAAATTTGTAGTCGAAATTTTCGAAACTAAGATAGTCCTGAGAGTAATTAATAAAATCTGCATCATAAATAACATCTGAAACACCTGTTATATTATCTTGGTATACTCGAACATAGTCAACTTGAATTTGATTTGGAAAAACAGTATTTGCATTTGGACCTGATTGTGTAATAGCAAGATTAATCATTATATACCACTGATTAGTATTAAAAGGCCAATCATGCTGAGAGGGTACCGACCAATAGCTTGATGGATCAATTGAAAATATTTCATTATCGTCAACAAACCAAGTTATAGTATCTTCTTTCCAAATCACAGAATATTTATGAAATTCGTCAGCATATGAACCAGAGGAAATATATGTCGAGAAATTCTGGTAAAAATGAGAAGATTGAGAATAAGGACATGTTCCAAGATGAGCTGCACCGGTTGTACCATTTGTAAAGTAATTACCACCCCATTGCTCCATGATATCAATTTCACCATCACATGGCCAATCACCATCAATTGGTAACATCCAAAAAGCTGGCCAAAAACCTTGACCATCAATTGTTTTCATTCTCGCTTCTACTTTTCCATATCTAAAGTCAAATATCCCTTTAGTTGAAATCTTTGAAGAAGAATAATATGAAGTAGCTCCCCATGAATCAATAATTCCACTTGGTTCTTCTTTAACTTCAATTGTTGCAACTCCATTACTTAAAGTAGTATTTTGAGATTGATAATACTGTTTTTCACCGTTACCCCATCCCCACATATTGTACTGAGAGCCAGTACCATATTCATGCATCCATTTTGTTAAATCTAAATCAGTTCCATCAAAATCATCTTCCCATACTAACTGCCAATTTTGTGCTTGTAAAAAGTTACAACAAAACACAAAACAGAAAATTAAAATATTTCTAAACATATTTTTTATAATTTAATTAATTTTTGTCTAATAATTTTTTTTGAACTTTGAATTTCAATAAAGTAGATATCTGTTAATAAACTTGATAAATCTATAATTATTTTAGATTCTGGATTTGATTGCTCAAAAATTATCTCTCCTAACAAACTATATATAGTAATCAAATCAACATTCTCTAAATTTTGGATTGACACTTTTGATGATGTGGGATTAGGATAAATTTTAAATTTTTCAGTATTATTAAGATTTAAATCTAATGTTAGACAATCAATTATACAAGATAGTGAATCGACATATTGACCTGTTCCATCAATATTTTCAACACATCCATCTTGGATGCAATCCCAACTTATAGCAGGTGGATTAGTAGTACAAACAAAACAATCTTCCCAGCATACTGGGTCTAAAATAGTATCAGAAAATATATTAATATTTCTATTAACATAACCCCAACCATTTGGAGCAGCTTGATCATAATTAATAGAAATACAAGTTAAATTTGAATCAAGATTTTCTTGAATAGACCATGTATCTGCTGAAAATTTAAACTCTTGTAAGGCAGTATCAACTAAAGTTGTAAATTCCCAGATATTATCACCATTTGCATCAGTCATTGGCCAGCAATTACCACACCAATTATTAAACTCTCCATTAACTTCAGGAATGGTAAATCCAGTTACATTTGACATGTCAACTTGAAATGTTACATTGTATGATGTTTGAGGAATAAAACAATCTCCACAACTTTGCCAACAAACAGGATCTAAAATAGTATCTCCTGTTACTTCAATAAATCTGTTCGTATAACCAGAAGCCGAGAATGTACATGGATCTCCTGGAAACAAATTTTCTTCAATGTTCCAATTATCTGCAGAAAATTTATATTCCCATCCTGGTGCAGCAGAAGGACCTGTTCCTTCAAGAATTGGTATTGTAATCTCCCAAATTGAATCATTATTTAAATCTGTCATAGCTGCGCAATTCCCACACCAACCATTAAACATTCCATTTACTTCAGGAATTGTATAGGTTAATGAAGTTTGCCCTCTTAAATCAAGCTGAAAAGTGACATTATACTCATAAATACAACTATTATCAGTACAAGTAGCAAGTGAATCAAAGTTAAATGCTGCAGTATCGATACATCCAGTAATAAAACCACATGTACCATCATCTATGTTTGCTAAGGGATTAAAATTACAAGCTAAAGAATCAGTACAGCCTAGAGTTTGTGGATATATACAAGAGGTATCCTGGCAAGTTGCCAATGAATCATAATTAATAGCTAAAGAATCCATACAACCATACAAACATGTAATACAACTCCCATCATCAATTGTTGCATTAATATTAAAATTTGATGCAGTTGAGTCAGTACATCCATAAATAATACATAGTTCACAAGATTGCCAACAAACAACAGATGGTGTATCTGTAATTAGATTAATTACTCTCTGTGTATCAGTTGAAGCAATAATTATAATACAATTTTCAGTACCAATAAATTCTTCAGCTACACCATCAACCATAAACTTATAAGTGTAATTAGTAGCTTGAAATGGAGGAACATTAGTTGTGTAAGAAAAAATATTTCCAGAATTATTAGTCATTGGATAGCTTACTCCACCCCTAAAAAAATCAACCGTACTAAAATTAGATCCATACAACGACATATCTAAAGAAAATGTAGCAGAAATAGTCTGAGAATAAGAACTTAAAGAAAAAATAAAAGATAGAACAAAAAGTATTTTTTTCATGACAATATTATTTTTGGTCAAATATACGTACTTAGTGTATAACTTACAATTAATAAACTATTAATTTATAGAGAATTAAAGTATTAATAATAAATAAATAAGAAGCCCGAACAAATGTCCGGGCTTCTTAATATTAAAAACTAATTAAAGCTTATTGAAGCATTAGTTTCTTGTTAACTACACCAGTATTTGTTGTAATCTCTAAGAAGTAAACTCCTTTAGTGTT
>Ga0233444_10001058_pt1 | contig 32503 bp, 29 predicted proteins | sample SI_124_October20_6_FD_182792 | JGI IMG/M metagenome (GOLD analysis project Ga0233444, IMG submission 182792) | Seawater microbial communities from Saanich Inlet, British Columbia, Canada - SI_124_October2016_10_MG | ecosystem: Environmental > Aquatic > Marine > Inlet | place: Canada: British... | reverse complement strand
CGCTGCGGGCCGGGAAAAAATCGGTTAGTGCGCGCTTGGTATTGAATGTAATCAGGCCTCTTTTGCATAGAAAAATGCTCAGACGGCACGGCCCCGGTTGTATACACCAATGTGCTGTACATGGCTTTGGAGGTCATTAGCAGACCGGCTCCGAGCAACACCCACACTACGATATTCTCAGTACCTTGCAGCGCAAGCCATGAAGGTACTGCGGCTAGCGCAATGCCATTCCAAACCATCCACTCATAGAAGTAATTTGGATGGCGGCAGTAGCGCCACAAACCCACATCGCACACTTGTCGAGTTTTGCCCTCGTGCTTCATCTTGGCCAAAAAACTTACCTTTTGAAAATCTGCGACACTCTCCAGGGTGAATGCTATAAACCAAATGGCAAGGCCTACTAACTCAAGTAGCGAGAACTGTGGGTTAGTATTGGAAGCTATGAGCAGAATAGGTAGCGCCAAAAAAGAAGCATTAGCCAAGCCCTGGGATAAAGCCTCTACCTGTAGGGCCAGTGCTGTGTTGGTTTTGCCTTCTTCGGCAAAGCGGATATGTTGATATTGGTAGCGAGGAAACTCTCTCTGCAAAAGCCCTAAACGCCATAAGTTCAGCGCGCCTATACCCATGCGTAGTCCAACCAAAATGACTACCGCGCTGACGGTGAGTGAGCGTAACCAATAGCCGTCACTGAACCAGTAACTGAGTACACCCAGCAAAACCAAGCCCCAGGGCCAACCAATATCAACGTAGTTCATGCGGCCAGTGCGCCAAATGGGTAAGCAAACCACCAGTGCGAACAACACCAGTTGTGCCAAGCCGTTGACCAGTCCAAGAAACGAGAAGGTTGCGCTAACCAGGAGCAACACCCATCCAGATATGAATAGGTATAGGGGTCGAAAGTAATTCATGGGGCTGTTCTTATTCTTATTCTTATTCTTATTTTTATTTTTTGTTCGGTGAAACGGGCAGCCACCAAGTCAGGCGCACCGGTTTTCTATATTTTATCAGAAATACTCTTGTGCGGTGCGCAGATGTGCGGTTTGACAGTTCAGGCTATGTGTTATTTACGGGTTCAATGCGCTCGACAAAGTTCGCCGTAAAGAGGCGACATGGCAGACACTATTCGCCGATATTAGCTTCTTCTACGGGCCATACGTCATTCAGTACCTTGAATGCGGTCATACCCACTGGCCAGCCGGCGTAATGTACTACGTGGGTTATCGCTGCTTCGAGTTTTTCCCGGGGGATGCCAACGTTCTTAGCACCAACAAAGTGCAGTCGCATTTCGGCTTCCCGGTTCAGTGCGATAAGTACTATACAGGTGGCGAAGGATCGGTCTTGCAGGCTTAGATCGTCGCCCTGCCAAACCTCACCGAAAAGGTGCTCAACGGTATATTGCGTGAATTTCTCTGGCAGCGGCATGCCGCCGGCGCCGGTACCAGCGAGTAGCTTGCCAATCATTCGCATGCCTTTGGTTTGCCTGTCATTGGCGTGTGCACCGTGCTCGTCTTGTACCTGCTCAGCGCCTTCCGCAATGGCGGAGGGTAGGAGAGACATAGACAGCGCTAGAGTCATAAGCACTATAACGATTGCTTTTGGAGTTTTAAATTCTGTTTCTGCCGCTAACTTGAAAGTCATTATGAAAAACCTCTTATCTAAATATTTTTAATGTCAGAAAATGTTACGGGTAGGCTCAATGCGCGAAAGCCAGTTGCTCTGCGGATTGCGTTAGTAATGGCTGCTGGGCCAGCTATTAATGCAACCTCGCCGGCGCCAGCAGGGGGAATAGTTGGTTGATTAATTATTTCAATTTCCAGTCTCGGCATATCTTCCATTCTGGGGATGGTGTAATTATTGAAATTGGAGCTGAGAATGTTGTCGTCTCCCACCTCAAATCGTTCCATTAGTGCCATGCCCACACTCCAAGCCACATTGCTTTCAACTTGTGCACGTAATTGCCCCGGGTTTACCGCCATGCCTACATCTTGCACAACACACATGCGCTCAACGCGAATCTTTTGTGTCTGCTCATCAATGTAGATATCAGCGCTCATGGCAACAAAACAACGGTGCTCGTAAATGCCGCAGGCAAACCCACGTCCGTTGCCAGAACCCTCTGCCAGCGTTTCGATTTCTGCTAAGGCGCGCACGCGCTCTAGGCATGCCTGCAAGCGCGGATGCTCTCCATTCATGCTCGCAATTTTAAAATCTACCGGGTCCTTGTCCTGTAAAATAGCCAATTCGTCCATGGCGGATTCCATGGCAAAGATTGCTGGGCCAGCGTTAAGCGCACGCCAAACGCCAAGGTCAATCGGGAAATCAACGTCGCTACACTCCACACGCAGGTGCGCAGCTGCATAGGGTGGCTGCGCGCCGCGCACCACGCCTAGATCGTCCTCCAAGCGTTTTACCGGCATGACCCAGCCAGGCAATCGATCCCGTGCAAGAAAAATATGCCCGGTAATGTAGCCGTGCCACCAATCAGTTAATTGGCCCTGAGCGCCTGTCGCAAGACGGATACGGTGCGCCGACGCAGGGCGGTTGCGAGCGGTGGTAAATTCATCTTCCCGGGTCCACTGCACTTTAACTGGCCGCTTCACGGCGCGCGCAAGTCGCACTGCATCTAACTCCACATCGTAATGTTCGCGCCCGCCAAAACCGCCTCCCATACGCTGTGGATAAACAACCACCGCTTCTTCAGCCATGCCCATATCCATAGCCGCAAGACGTTTGATTGCCCAAGGGTCTTGGGTGCCGGTCCAAATTTCTAATTTTTCCGGGCCTTGGGTTGCAAAGACGGCTATTGCTGAGCGTGGTTCTTGCATGGCATGGGTCTGTGTCTGCACGTCAAAACGTAAATCAATAGCCCATTTAACAGCGCTGCGGTGAGCGTGGTCTTTTAGTACGTGCTCTAAGTCACCTGCAGCCATGTTGGCGTCAACGTCAATTAGTCGGTCAATTTCGCCTTGGTTAATGGGCTGCTGTAGCGACCAGGTGGCTTTGATCAGCGCCATGGCTGCGTCTACGGAGCCCGGGGTTTTACAAACAACGCCAACAAAGTCACCGTCACGGACCAACTCGACAAAACCGCGCACATTACTCACGCCGTTAGTTTCTAGCGTTGCTAGGCTTGCATTGCGTACAGGGGGCTTGATGGTGCGCCCAAATAACACGTCAGGCATTGGCACATCGCCAGAGAATATAGCGCCACCCGTTACCAGTGCGCGAATATTCAAGGGCTTAACATCTTGCCCAACTTGTTTCTTTTGCCGCTGAGCGTCAAAGGTATACAGGGCGGGCGGCGCTTGTTGATCGTCAAACTCTACGACAACATTGGTTTCATCCACCAAATCTGCATAAGAAACAGTGCGATTGTTGGCGGCTTTGAAGCCACCTTCAGCATCCATCACTGCATCAATTGGTAGCTTTAGTAATTTTGCTGCCCGTGCTCGCATTGCTTCGCGCAAGGTTGCTGCAGCGTGCGCTGTTGGGCGCGAAAACAGGGTCATGGACAAGCTGCCAGCAGTAAACGCAATGGGCGGTACTTCGCTGGTATTGGGCGTGATACCCAGAATATCCTCAACTGAAATATTGAGTTCTTCGGCAACGATCTGGGCGAGTCCAGTGTTGACGTTCTGACCCATCTCCATGCGCGGAAGAAACATCAGACATTTGCCATCAGACTTAATTTGCACCCAACTCGCGCCAGATTGAGTGTTTGGAAAAATAATACTTGGCCCGTGAGCAATGGCGCGTTCGCGCAGCAAGTAAAGGGCAGTTACGCCACCTGCTGTCCAGCCAGTAGCCATGAGAAAGTTTCGTCGAGTCAACTTAGCCATTAGGTTGCTTCTCGCATTGTTTGCGCGGCGCTGCGAATGGCTTTTTTGATGCGGTCATAAGTACCGCAACGGCATAGATTGCCACTCATAGATCTGACAATTTCGACTTCACTGGGGTCGGGTTGCTCATTCAGCAATGCCAGCGCCTGCATTATTTGTCCTGACTGGCAGTAGCCGCATTGCGGTACGCTCTCTTCAATCCATGCTTGCTGCAGCGGATGCAATTCGCCAGCAGCGCTGGCGAGGCCCTCAATGGTCAGCACATCTTTGTTTTGTGCTGCGCTGACGGGGGTGACGCAACTGGCGACGGGTTGACCTTCTATATGCACAGTGCACGCGCCGCATTGACCTATGCCGCAGCTATAGCGAGACCCTGGCAAATTCAAGAATTCACGCAATACGGATAAGAGTGTTTCATTTTGCCAATCGACTGCCACACTTCGTGTAACACCATTTACTCTCATCTTCACAGCATGCCCCTCAGGTATCGTTCTAGAAACGGTAACCGAGACGGTCCGTATTGTCTACGTATTTTGAGCGGACTAAGGACGTGCTGGTGTGAGAGGTGATTCGAGTGTTTTGACTAGCTGTTTGAGCGGAAAACTTGGCGCACAAGTTTTTTGATATAAGCCTTATCCACGGTTCCAAAACGAATCAGTACCTTGTACCAAACGGCACCAAAGAGTTCGTCAATGGCCACATCTATATCAATATCTTGGGAAAATTCGCCTTTTTCCTGAGCGTGCTTAAACGCCTGCATAATGGAATTAATCCTTGGCAGGTAAACGGCGTCAGCCATACGTTGATAAAGTTGCGGGTCGCGGTGAGCCTCTGCCAGCACGCAGATTGCCGCTTGGCGGCAATCTGTGCGGCCTATTTGGCTGCCAAAAGCAAAGAGCGTATTCTCTAGGTATGCTTCGAGGGGTAACTGTTCATCATATTCAGCCAATGGGGGTAGCAGTCGGTCACTCCATACTTCGAGCACCAAGTCTGCTTTGGAAGCCCACCATCGATAAATAGTCTGTTTGCCGACGCCCGCTTGGCTAGCGACTTTTTCAATTGAAAAATCAACATAGCCCGATGATCCCAGTAACTTTACCGTGGCCTCTAAAATCGCCTCATGGGATTTTGAATTGCGTCGTGACTTGTCTGGTTTCACGCTCATTTAGACGCCTATATTTCCCACAGAATTTCCCACAGATTCATTCTTAGAGTTTTTCATAATAACTTGCATTGGTAACCTGCATTTGCAGCTGCGCTTTTAGCAGCGGTTTAAGTGTTGCATCAAAAAATAGTCGAGGCTGCGCATTCTACGTTGGATTGACTCAAACTTCGCCTAGTGCCCTAGGCTGTCCTAGTGCGGTGAATACTTCCGCTTTGTTGACGAATGCATAAGCTAAAAGCCGCGCATAAAAACTTATGCCAGGCTAGGTTCGAAGTTTCTATCCAATGCTGTAACTGGGCTTTATCTTGGTCGCTACCCTCTAACAAATGTATGCAGCGTAAGCGCTGTTTGTGTCGTGGGTAGGCTGGCGCGAAAAATAAGTGGTCATCACAGCGGTAGAGAAGCTTAAACTGTTAAAACCAGTATGTTCACAGAATAGATTAAAAAAAGAGCCGACCACAGCTTGAATTGGCTGGGCAGACTGATGACAAATATCATTAATAAAATGCCTATGGACGGAACAATCAAAGACGGCAGAACTGAGTAGTTATACAAAAATATATTCAGATAAGGCCCAACGAAGAAATATAACAACATGGATAATGCTGAGAGTCGGCCAAACTGCTGGCTTTCACTAAGCATATCTAACGTGCCTTCGCCAGGTTCGCTTAACGCCATTTCAGCCGCGCCATAGAGGCACGAACAACCGAAAACCAGAATGATGAAATCAATAAACTGCCACTCTTCGACTACGCGTAAACCCCATCCTACCCACCAAAGTTGCAGGATATACAGCATAATGCTGAAGGCCCAAATAGCAGACGACCAATGAAAACTGATTTGATCTTTTACGCGGATGAGCATTGCCGCGTTGTGCAGTAATCTTGTTATGGCCAATCCTAAAATTATAGATACGGCAATGAAAATGTATTCATGTTGGGTCATTCGGTGTTCTCTTTAGCGCAATGAAAGCTACGCAGGCTGTGGCTACCTCGTAGATGAGTGCGCCATAAGTATAAGCAGTAAGTATCTGGTCGGTCATTAGCAACGATGCTAACCGCGCCATAGCTAAACTGCCAATGGCCAAAAACAATACGATCAAGCCGGACCGATAAAACTCCGGTTTCAAAAAAGCCAGCAAGAAAAACAGGCCTAGGCCTGTCTGCAGCCCACCATACATTGCGCCGACTTCTGCGAACGCATCGCCATTGCTGATGATCAAGCCGGCAAAAGCTGCAGGGGTAGCGGGCGAGATTAAGCACACCGCGCCATAAGAAATTAAAATGAGAGCGGAGACGCCGAGAATAGTCTTACCTAACATCATTTTGTCCTTGCCTAGATTTCGGAGCGGATAGGATACAGGTATTAGGCGTGATAAGTGGTCTGCTTGAAGAGGGAAATGGCGTTGCTTGATGATCTCTTTGGACGGTGCCAGTATAGTGAGTAGGGAGATCTTTATGTTTGGAGCGGTTTACACCTGCTTAGTTCGGTGCATTGGAAACTGAGCTCTGTAAGTTCTAAGCAACACTTTAAAAAGCGGGGAAAGCAAGATGGCTTACGTAGAAAACCGAACAATTCACGATGCGGATGCTCATGTCATGGAGTTCCCAGAAAAGATTGTTGAATATATATCAGAAAAATTTAAGTCAGATTTTAAGCCGCATATCAGAACCCGCGATCAAAACTGGGTAGATGAAACAACGGCGTTGCATGACGACCCTGAGTTTAAAGCCGGTGCTGAAGCAGAGATTATGACTCGGCGCGGGCACGAGGCTCTTGGCGCGTTCCGCAAAGAAGACCGTGCCAAAACATTGGACTACCTAGGCTTTGCTAGCCAATTAATGTTCACCTCAGACGCCCTAGATAATTATGGCTTAGAAACAGGCCAAAGTAATGCCTTGGCCTGTGAAGTGGCGCGTGCGCACAATCGTATGATGGCGGATTTTTGCAGTGTCGATAAACGCTTGCTGGCCACGGGCTATGTGCCACTGGTGGATATTGAGCAAGCACCTAAGATTGCCAAAGAAGCATTGGAAATGGGTTGTAAGGGTTTGGTCATTCCGTCGCGTTGTCCTCCAGGCCACAGCCCCAGTCACACAGGCTTAGAACCGCTATGGTCGTTGGCAGAAGATGCCGGCGTGCCTATTCTGTTTCATGTGGGCGGCGAGCATAAGATGAACCCGGACTACCATGAAACAGGCCAAGGTCCAGTGCTTGATTTCCATGGGGGTGCTGAGAATTTCACCTCAACAAGTTACATGACGATTCCTTTGGCTCTTTGGCAAACACTGTCTGTTTTAATTGTCGACGGTGTATTTGACCGCCATGAAAAGCTTAAGTTTGGCGCCATTGAACTGGGCGCGAGCTGGGTGCCCGGTTGGATGCGCTATCTAGACTCCGGTGCAGAAGCCTTTAAAAAAGGCGAAGACCGCCTTAAGAATCTTTCAGCTAAACCCAGTGAAATTGCCCAGCGCCAATTCCGCGTAACGCCTTATCCCCATGAGCCAACAGATTGGATTATTGACAATACAGGCCCAGACGTTTGCTTGTTCTCCTCTGATTTCCCTCATGTTGAAGGTGGACGGAATCCGCTCAAGCGATTTGAGACTGCGTTAGCCAATACGTCTTTCGAGAAGAAACAGCGTTTTTATCGTGATAATTTTATTGATCTGATGGGCGCGGGGCTAGATGCATCGCTGCATGGTCAGCCTTATAGCGAGTAAGGCTCTTTCAACCGAACAATGTAGTCTAGGTTTACCGCCTCATGTGTTGCTACTTGAGGCATCTAATTTTTTTTCGGGAAGGGGTGATAATGTCTTCAGCAGTAACAAATACAGTCACAGGGCCTTGGCGTCGGCCAAAAAATACGTCGGCAGATGAGAAGGGGGGTATTCATGATGATGACACCGCTCAAGGCTTAGGCTTTGAAGGCGGCACCATTGCTGGCTCTATCCATATGGAACAATTCCCACCAATGCTGGTGGATTACTTTGGTGAGGCCTGGTGGTCCAACGGTGGCATCTCGCTATACTTTAAAGCGGCCACAATTGACCACGAGCCAGTGCGTTGCCTGCTTCAACCTATCAGTGAAACCAAAGCGCGTATTTGGATGGAGAACGAAGCGGGCGCTGTTGTAATGGAAGGCTCGGCATCGTTAGGCGATGACAAAGATTCGGAAGTGAGTAGGCGTATTGCCGCCAACCGACAAGCCAGTGATCTGCGCATGATGGCTGACGTGGTCATTGGCGCGCCGTCGCCACAAGGCACTGTGCATGTCATTGAGGAAAGTATTGATACACGGCTTGCGGTGATTACAGAATCCACGGACTGTTACACAGATGCCACGCTCTATGGTGGCAGAGTTGTCCCAATGGCAGAGTGCATCCATTCTTTTAGAGGTGTGGAGGAGGATATTATTCCTATCCGCGGGCCTTATGTTGGCCTGTTTGGGGCTATTGAGGTCCAGTACTTGGGCGCGCCGGTTGTAGCCGGTCGGGACTACACGGTACACGGACATGTTGTTGCGCTTTCTGATAGCCCGAAGACTGAAATTGTTTGGTACACCGCGTGGTTGAGTGACCCAGTGTCTGGCGAAAAAGTGGCGCGCATGACCAAGATGGACAGGTTGATGAAAGATGCCTCGCCGCTATGGACCCAGGCTTAGTTCTCAGTTCTCAGTTCTCAGCTCTCAGTCATAGATCTTAGCTCTCAGTCTTAATTCTTAGACTTTGGTTTTTGCGACGCTCGCACTAGGTCGATTTGTTGTTCTATTTTGAGCAGGTCTTTTGTCACTTTTTTGCGCCCGCTATGCGCTCAATGCCCGACAAAATATAGCGCACAGCAAGCTCAATGGTCTCGTCTTTATCTAGGCCTGCTTGAGCGGTGAGGTCTGCGGCAGCTATTGAAGCCCCGGACGACATGCGGATAACTAACTGTGCTTGGCGCTGATCCAGTTGGTATTGCGTAGCTGCCATGTCCACCAAAAAACGTGCGCTGCGCCGTCGGTGCTTGTCTTCTTGATCTTTTATGGCGTGTGCAATCTCGGGTTGCGAAAGCAGTAGCGGTAGAATGTTCCCTGGTGCTTGATGGTCAAAATTACTGGTCACAGAAATGCGCACAATGTCTTCAAAAGTTTTTGCTTCCAGCGCCGCTGCATTGGAGGCGTCAACAAAATTGCGGTACTCGCGTTGCAGTAGCGCTTGCAGCAATGCCGGGCGATTTGCAAAATAGTTGTAGACCAGTGGCGCGGATACCCCTGCAAGCTTTGCTAACCCTTCCATCGTGAATGCCTGCAAACCCTGATCAAGGACCATACAACTGGCGGTATCAAGCAATTGATCATGCCGAGCTTGGGGCGAGAGCCTTGTTCTTATTTTCGCTTTCGCTTTCGCTTTCGCTTTCGCTTTTGGTTTGGCTTTTGCTGGGGTTGGGATTTGTGTCATGGGTTGAGTTTATCTTTATTATTGACAGTCTTAAATAGCGGGTTTACTTTAGGCAGTCTAAAATAAGCCACTTGGACAGTCATCATGAAGACCTACGCCCAGCACCGCCGTATTATTGACGCAGACTCGCACCTAATGGAGCTGGACGATTTTTTACATAACGCTGCGCGCCCAGAACACCTAGGTTTTGTGCCCTCTATGCATGACCAGAAGAGCTTGCCGGTTCACAAAGAAGGCTTGGAGAAAGGTCGTGCTCTGCTTGCGCGTAGGCAACAAGAGCCTGAAACAATGGCCAAGTTTGAAGCTTCAATGATGGATAACACCAAGAGCGGTTGGTCTCGTATAGGTGCTTTCGACCCGCAAGAGCGCTCCCACACGCTAGATTTGCTTGGCTTCGAGCAGCAGATGGTATTGCCCACTTACACGTTACACCAAACGCTGCATGCCGCCACAGATGAAGCCTTGGCTGCAACGGCCATGACATTGAACAAAGCCATGGCCGATTTTTGTGCCCATGACTCGCGTCTTAAAAGTATTGGTTATCTGCCAATGAACCTTGGGCCAGAAGTGGCAAAACAAATTTTAGACCAAGGCTTTGCAGACGGCTGTTACACCTTTTTAGTGCCGACCAATGAGCCATCTGCAGAGCAACGCTCGTACACGCATGCAGACTTTGATCCGATTTGGGCAGGTTTTGCAGAGCAGGGTGTACCCGTGGCGTTGCACACGGCGGCAAATGGCGATTACAACGCGGTATCGCCTAGTTTTAGAAACAACGGTAGGACGCCGATTGCGCTGGGTGGTGATGCGCCATTTGGCGAACTTGGGCTACTGAATATTGGCGCCAGTGCGCAATTGTTCTTGTCGGCAATGATCTTTGACGAGGTATTTGCTCGCCATCCAAATCTACGGGTACTCAGCATGGAACACGGCGCATCTTGGGTGCCAGGTTGGTTGCAGCAAATGGATTTCACGGCAAATACGTTTAAGCATTTTCGTAAGTTTGTTGAGAAACCGTCTGAAACTGCCAAACGCCACCTTAAGTTTTCTCCGTTCTCTGGGGAGCCTGTGGGCTGGATCATAGACAGTATTGGTCCAGACATGTTGGTGTTTGCATCAGATTACCCGCACCCAGAAGGTACAGCTGATCCCATTAAAAGGTTTGAGCGCAGCATGCCCAACTGCGATCAAGAGGTAATGGACAAATTCTACTACGGCAATATGTTAGAGCTGATGGGTGGCGCGTAAGCGCCCCGCACATCGACTTTTCTTAGCTTAGCAGATCAGTGGGCTAGGTCTGTTCCTCGACGGCGCGCCAAGCGGCGTCGAAAGCTGCATCCATGAGGGCTAATGCCTCGGAATCTGAATTAGCGATTGAAATACGTCCAAACTGCGCCCGTCCAATCTCGTGAGGTGCTTGGCCTTTCTTCCACTCGGGGTCATCTAAGGCGAGGTAGGGGTAGGCGTAGCCATGAGGAATACGGTTTACCATGACGGCGAGAATGTCTTTTTCGTGGTCAAACCCTTGTGCCCCCATGAGTGCCTGTAGTTGGCTGCGAATTTGCGCTTCATAACTGGCAAAGGGCGTGGTGTAAATTTTATGTCGTCCTAGACGCAGCTGTTCGCGCCCAGTTAGGTTGCGCTTGGGACCGGTCATCGGTGAATGCATCAAACACAACACCATGGGGTCATCTGGTCCGCGCGGGGGTTCGTAACCACCCACTGTCATAGTTGGGGCGCAGCTCACCCATTGAAATGTATCGTAGGGGCATTGGAAAAAGGTAGCGCCTAACTTTGCAAATGCGTGCCCATTTTCTAGTAGCACGCTGGCGTAAACGAAGGGCGTTTTCACACCGTAATTTAGGCCCTCTTTCTGGCGCTCAGGCATTTCCGGGCAGAGGTGGGGTATGAGGTTGTTGTAGCAGGCCAAGACGCAGCTATTAGCCGTGACCCGAAGTGCCTTGCCCCCACTGACATAGTCCACTTCCACCCGTTTTTTCTCAACTTCGCGCACGCCAACCACAGTGCTATCAAGCCGCATTCGAGTGCTGCGCCCGTTTATGTCTAATTCGGAGTAGTCAAAGTGGGCGATAGCGACGTCTTCCGGACCCTGCATAGTTGGCGCAACGTCGGGGATAAGTTTCTGCGTGAGCAGTCTAGCGATAGAGGCATTGCCATCAGGAAACATGCGCACCTGTATAACGCTGTCGAGAATAGAGCCGCCTAACGAGGCCAAAGTCTTGCCAACCCAACCCATTGAATTTATACCGCTGGCGACGTTGCTGATTGCTTCTGCCACTGTGAGGTGCCAGCCAGAAACGCCGCCCATATGAACAATAACGGCATTCAAAATGGGGAGGGTTGATTCCTCAAGACCTACCTTTTCCAAGAGGAATTGGTTGTAGCTGACGGTGTTTATATACCGCCATTTCTCGCTTAGGGAAAAGCCTGCTAGGAAGTCTTGGCTGCCGCCGAAAAAAGCAATGAGCTTATCTTGTTCACTCCTAGCAATGGGCAGTTTGCGAACTGTGGAGGCATAGCCTTCACCGCCGAACATCGCCGCGAACCAGTTACCACCGATGACCACGTGGCCGTTCGCGCCGGGCAGCGCAATGCCATTGTCTGCGTCAAACTTACCGGCCAGCACCATATTAGCCGGCGTTTGTTGGTCCATGGCGGTGATAAAATCCTCATCTATGCCTATGTCATTCATCAGCTGGGCAGCTGTTTTGCTGTAATCATTTGGCGCTTCCAGATTCTGAGCGCCCCCTAAGCAGAGCATCATTCTGCCGTTGTGGTGAAATTCATTGCGCTTTGCGTGGCCGCCAAAGTCATCGTGATTATCAAGCAGCAGTATGCGTACGTCAGGCCCCATTTTTTTGCGGTAATACCACGCGGTCGCCAAGCCACTCATACCCGCGCCGACAACCACTAAGTCATAGTGCTCATCTAGAGACTGGTACCGCGCGGGTTTTTCGCCGCGCCAAGCCAGTGCATGGGCGACCTCGAAAGAGCCTTCATGACTGCCACGCATGCCGGTGAGGGTTGGCGGATAGTAAGTAGAAGGAGAGGGTGAGTGAGGCGCTGGGCTTGAGCCGTTTGGCGCTGCGGCTAACGCTTTTACGTCGGTGCCAAAACCTTGCAGAAACAGACCACTGCCACCGATGGCCACGCCATTCAAAAAATCTCTACGGCCTATTTTTGTCGCCATTGTTATCTCCAAACACTTCCGTTGGTTAACATTTCTTTCTAAACGTCGCTTCACATGCCGCTTTACATGTCACTTGACAGGTTCTAGCATGTCGATTGACATGTCAACTGTTGAGGTCTACCCACATTGAGTGAGCGCAAAGAACAAATTTTGCACACTGCCATCGAGATAATTGCCGATGAGGGCTATAGCAGCCTGACCATGCGTGCCTTAGCGAGAGCAAGTGGGCTGAAGTTAGGTGCATTGCAATACCATTTTAGAACTTGGGAAGACATGGTGAGGGCCTTGGTCACCCACATTGCAGGTCACTATCGGAAATCCTTTGACGCGATTCAAGTGGGTGGCGCGCCTACAGTGCGCGACTGTGCTTTGTTCTTGCTCAGTGAGCCAGCAACTGACGCCAAGTTAAGCGACAGGCTTTGGCCGCAGTTATGGGCGATGCAGCAAGTTGAGCCGCTGGTAGCCGATTTGCTGGACGACGTTTATTCGGAATTTTTAACAATTTTCGAAAAAGCCCTCGCACTAGAGGGCAGTGAGGCACCTCGAGCAGAGGCGTTGGCGTTGCTGTCCATGCTAGAAGCCGGGTCGCTTTTTACCGGTAGCGGTAGGCGCTGGGAAAGTGACAGAGCGGATGTGAACGCCGTGGTGGTGAAATTTATTGATGCCAGATATGGAGAAAAACTTTGAACCTAACAACTTCTATTAACCACAGACTCAGCTATGCAATATACAGGCTGGGTTTTTGGTCAGCGATTATTGCGATTGTGACGGCGGTAGTTACTGTGTTCACCCCACTGGACGTGCCAGGTGGTTTCACCGCTGAACATGGCGATCGCGTAGCGTGGTTGAATGCGAATCGAGGTGTTTTTATCGTCGGTTGGGTAAATCAAATTGTCGCAATGCTGAGTTTCTCTGGTATGTTTTTTGCGCTCGCGTGGCGCATAGTCGGTGACAGCCCGCTCCGCGCCATACTCGCGGCCATGGTTGTGCTGATGTCGGTTATGGCCTTTATCATCCCCAAGTTTATTGCCGTTTGGACGATCCCTCTACTGGCTGACGCCATTGCAAGTGGTGCAGCGAATGCTGATCTTGCGGATCCTTTGCTGCGGCTATTGAATGTCTCTGTACCCTTTTCTCTGTATACGTCTTTCGACTATCTGGGGTTCTGGCTCTATTCCGTGTTCGCCTTATTGGTCGCAGCGCCCCTCTATAGCGATGCCTTGTCGCTGAAAGTTTGCTCCATATCCCTAGGCGTGTTCGGCGTTATTTATCAGTTAATGCTGTTGGCATTATGGCGTGGTGAGATTGCGGCAGTAGACATTGAAGGCTACTTTCTCAGTGCAGCTGGGCTGTTGATGATCGCCGTGGTTGCCACGGTATTTCACTCAAAGGATGCGATGATATTGCTCAAGATTGAGGCCGGTAGCTGAGCGTCGAATTTGCTTTTACCCAACGGTAGCGCCCTCCAATCTCAACGGATGTGAATGATTTGATTGGTTTATGCGCAGCTTTGATGGTTCGCTTTTGGGGTTAATGCAGCTCACAACAGGTGAACGCATCGGTAGCGAATTTGATGGTAAAACCTAAGCGCGCGTGCGTGCTAAAGACTTTGCTTTTTTTTTGACCCTGTAATAGCGTTATTGCAAATTGAGGGGAGATAGGCGGTTTGGCGCACGCAGAAAATACAGCAGAAAATAAAACAGAAAACCAATCTGAAACAAAGATAGATAAACGCGGGGATCTACACGAGATTCCTACCGTTAATTGGCTAGATCTAGAAAGCAATCGCAACAAGTTCATGCAAGACCTGCGCTACGCGCTTTCGGAGTGCGGGTTTCTGGTCCTGACCAATGCTCCGGGACTAGATGAGGACTTTCAGCAACGCGCCTTTAAAGAAGTGCGTTGTTTTTTTAACGCACCTATGGACATTAAAAAGACAGCGCATATCTCCAATACCCCGTATTTTCGCGGCTATTCCCTGCCCACACCAGCAGATCGCGGTCAGGGTCAGGTGATTGAAAACTTTCAATACGGCTTTGAGCAGCAACCTGTGTGCGCCCATGACGATACCACTCAACCCATTCATAAACGGTTGTTTCGTGGGCCCAACACTTGGCCTAAGTCAGATTCAATGCCGGGCTTTCAACCGCTGATAGAAGATCTGAATCTTACCTATCACCGTTTGACTCACCAATTGGGAGAGCTGATTGTTGAGTCGCTGGGTGAAGATCCTGCGCAGTTTAGCGAGTATTTTGACTTTGATGACCCAGACCTTGCGGCCAGCCTAAACCATAACTTCAGCATGGATGTGTTTACACAAGAAGCACAAGAACAAGTGCGCACCTCATACGAGCAGTTCGACAGCAAAACTGTTGGCGCGCATATAGATGGCCCGCCGTTTGTCGCGCTATTGATCAATGACCGCCCCGGTTTACAGGTGGTAGCGGGTGAGGGCCGTTGGATGGATGCGCCTGTCACTTGCCGTACGGCACCTGGAGACTATTCCGTGCCGGTCATTCCCGGATCTGTGATTGTTAACACTGGCGGTACGCTGATGCATTTAAGCGAAGGGCGCTACTCCGCCACGCTGCACCGGGTCAACACCACTCTCATTCCCAAAGGGGAGACGCGGGTGTCTATGCCTTACTTCTTGCTGCCAAAGATGGAAGGCGACCTAATACCCTTCGGCAAATCTACGGTTTCTGTTGAGGGAGCGGCGGGTTACAAGGCTGGACGTGATCGTGGCGCTAATGCCTGTGTGAATAGAATGGGCACCTTCCCACAGGTGACGCGTCGCTGGTGGGTGGAGGAGTTTAAAGAGTTGAGCGAACAGCAGCGCGAGGAGGTAGAAGCTGAAACAGCTGCGGCTTATAGCTTGGCGGCGCAGCGCGGCAAGCGTTATAAAGAAAGCGCCAGTAAATAGTTTTTAAGAAGCCTGTAAGAAGTTTTTAGGTAGCTGTTAAGTAGCTTTCGCCAAACACCAAATTCGGGGAGATCTAAGTATGAGCACAAGCGAAAACACAGCTTTTTGGATAGTCACAGGTGCGGCGTCGGGTATCGGCGCGGCGGTTGTCAGAGCTGCAAGACACACTGGCGTCAATGTACTTGCCCTAGATGTAGATGAAGCAAAAGGTTTAGCCCTAGCCAGTGAGACCGGCGCGCTGTTCAGGCGCTGTGACATCAGTGATATGGCGCAGTGGCAGCAGTTGGTTGAGTTTCTCAACGCTGCTAAGACAGAGTTCGGAGCCCCAACACATATCCATTTGAATGCAGGCATTCAGATTGCGCCCCCAGACGCGCCGCTGTCTGAATATCAATTAGAAGCGGTAACCCTTGAGCGCTACAGACGCATGATGAGCGTTAATGTGGACGGCGTGGTGTTTGGTTTGCAGTCACTTCTACCGCTCTTGTCTCCAGGCGCGGCCATTGTTGTGACCGCATCCCTTGCCGGTGTAACCCCTTATTCTGTAGACCCGCTATACGCCATGAGTAAGCACGCGGTAGTAGGCTTGGTGCGCAGCCTAGCGCCAGAGCTAGCAACTCGCGGTATCAACATTCACGCCCTATGCCCTGGCGCAGTGGATACTCCAATTATCCCCCATGCGCAAAAAACCGAGGATGCTCGCTTCATGTCCCCCGAGGCGTTAGCCACGGATGTGATGGAGCTTATGACGGAAATGCAGAGCGGTAAAAGTTGGATCAGATTGAGCGAGACTAAACCGCGCTACGTGATCCGTGCGCCCGGAGACAAAACAGCTTAAGGAGAATTCACATGTCTGTATTAAAAATAGCAGCAGTTTTTTCAGATAAAGCAGTAGCAGCAGAAGTGGCCGGTTTAAGCCAAAGCCTTATGTTTGAGGCAGCGGTTGATGACACCCAGCACTTACCCTTTGCGGCGCTTGTGCTCGGCGCTTCTCCAAACCTTATGGATTTTCAGGCCCGCGCAGATGTGGGTTTATACCTAGTCAGCGAGCGCACCCTAAAAAATCAGCCTCTGAGCACCCTCAATCCAGACCAGTTGCCGGTTAGTGTGGGTGTCTTTCCAATGGTAGCCAGTCCTCAAATTGGCCCCAAGGCTGCGGACAAGCATTGGCATGAGCAGCATGGGGTGCTCGCACTACAGGTGCATACCGCCATGACCCATTATTACCAGCTAACAGTTATGCATAGATTTTTTGGCGCGCACTGGAACGGCTTGGCCCTTTGCTGCTTCGAAAGCGAATACGACTTACGCAATAAATTTTATAATTCAGCAGAAGGCAAACAGCGGGTTGCAGAAGACGTGCTCAAATTTGCGGATACACAAAATTCTCCGCGCCGTGTTGTCACCCGCCTGACGAGCAATTCTGTAATTTAGCGGTCTGCTTTGTGGATAGGCAGCAGGGTTGGCGCGAGGCTGTTTTTTAGATACCTTCCCTACTTGGAAAAAAACAGCAATTTGTAAGTAGGGGACTTCATGAACGCCAAGAGCTTTAACTTTGATCCAGAGGCATTGGGCCGTAAATACCAAGAAGAGAGAGACAAGCGAGTTAGGGTAGATGGCAACGACCAATACCAAGAGGTGACGGGTGAGTTTGCCTACTTTGTTGAAGACCCCTATATCAATAGTGAGCTTAAGCGCGAGGCCATTGAGGAAGAGGTAGAAGTGGTCATTATTGGTGGTGGTTTTGGCGGCATGCTTGCCGCAGCCAGACTGCGCGAAGCCGGCATTGATGACTTTAGAATCATCGAAAAAGGCGGCGACTTTGGCGGTACTTGGTATTGGAACCGCTATCCAGGTGCGTCCTGCGACATTGAGTCTTACGTGTATTTCCCGCTGTTAGAAAACACCGGATTTGTGCCAAAGCAAAAATATACCAACGCACCGGAAACCCTAGAGTACTGCCACGTGATTGCCAAGAAATACGCGCTGCACGATGGCGCGCTTCTGCAAACATTGGTCACCTCCACAGACTGGGATGAGTCTCAGGGCCGCTGGATTGTATCCACCGACCGACAAGACACCCTCAAAGCGCGCTTTGTCGTGCACTCCAACGGTCCGCTGAACAGACCCAAACTGCCAGCCATAAAAGGCATCAGCGACTTTAAAGGCCACACCTTTCATACCAGTAGATGGGACTACGCTTACACCGGTGGAGACGCCCATGGCGGCCTGACCGGTCTAGCAGACAAGCGGGTTGCAGTGATCGGCACCGGCGCAACCGCCGTGCAATGCGTGCCTCACGTGGGCGCATCCGCCGAGCACCTGTACGTATTCCAGCGCACGCCGTCGTCTATCGACGTGCGCAATAACAAGCCCACCGATCCCAACTGGATGCAGGAACAAGCCCCAGGCTGGCACAACGAAAGACGGCGCAATTTTGAATCCATTATGGTTGGCGCGCCGGTGAAAGAAGACCTTGTGTCAGACGGCTGGACCGAGGCGTTTCGTCTGCTCTTTGGCAACTTGAAAGACAAGGCACCTTCAAAAGCGCGCATGGCACTTTGGGCGTTGACCTCGGTGGCTTCACCGGAGCGCTACAAGCAGGGTTTTAAGCCGTACATGACCAAGAAAGTCACTGACTACATGGACTTGGCGAGAGAAATGGAGTTGGCCGACTACCAAAAAATGGAAGGCGTGCGTGCGCGTGCCGACCAAGTGGTTGAAGACGAGCAAACCGCAGAGGCATTAAAGCCGTATTATCGCCAGTTCTGTAAGCGACCCTGCTTCCACGACGAATACTTGCCCACCTTCAATTTACCCAATGTCTCGCTGGTGAATACAGACGGTAAAGGGGTAGATCAAATTACCGCAGACGGCATCATCTTTAACGGTGAGGAGTACAAGGTAGATTGCATTATTTTTGCCACCGGCTTTGAGGTGGGTACGGACTATGCGCGCAGAGCTGGGTACCAGATTAATGGTGTTGCCGGGCAGTCTATTTCGGAAAAATGGGCGGACGGTCTGTCCACTTTTCATGGCATGCACACCCGAGGATTTCCCAACGCGTTTTTCTTTGGGCCTGCGCAGTCAGGGTTCACAGCAACCTACACCTATTCGCTAGATGAGCAGAGTGTGCACCTTGCGCATATTTTGACCGTGGCTGGGGAAAAGGGTGCCAAGCGCATTGAAGCCAGTGAAGCCGCAGAGAAAGCGTGGGTGCAAACTATTATTGAAAAAGCGCGACTCACCGCAGACTTTCAAGAAAAGTGCACGCCCGGGTATTACAACAATGAAGGTAAAGGCAACGCCAAGCCGCAAAACAATACGTATGGCGGCGGCCCCATTGAGTTTTTCTCGCTGATGAAAAAGTGGCGCAGCAAAGGCAATTTGAAAGGCCTAGAACTGAGTTAGGATCCTAACTAAGTGTGTAAATAGAAGGTCAATCTGCGCAGGCTGTCTGCGCAGATCTTACAATTCATTAAACTTCTCTAAACGCCGCTTTCACAAAGGCATGTGTATGTTGCTGTGATGAAATTCACAAAAATGTTGCTCATTATGTCTTTGCTTGTTACCAACCCCGTAGGCGCTGCACCGAGTGCCGCGAAAGAAATCGCGAAAGAAATGTTACTCACGTCATTCGACACGCAATCGCCGGATTTAGCCTGGCGCGTGGTTAATGATGGGGTGATGGGTGGTCGCTCAAGCAGCGACTTCAACCTTGCTGACGATGCGCTCACGTTCAGTGGCGTGACCAATACCAATGGCGGTGGCTTTGCCTCCATTCGTAGTGGCTTGATGGACTTTGGTTTGGACGGATTCACTCAATTCGCGCTGCGTGTGCGCACGGACGGTCGCGCGTACACCTTACTGCTGCGGCCCAAAAACCAGCGCATCTCTTACCGTATGGATTTTGTAACTCAACCAGGCCAATGGCAGGAAGTTGTATTGCCTATTGAGCAGTTTCAGGCCAGTTGGCGTGGTCGTAAACTTAACGAGCCGCCCATTGATCCAACGAGCATTGAACAAGTGGGTATTATGATCGCCGATGGCCGTGACGGAGACTTCAACTTCGAGATAGATTGGCTACAAGCACGCAGATAGCCTAGGGCCATTCGCTTCGTCGTTATGCAAATAGTACCTGCGCTGGTTTTCAGTCCGTCAGCTTGCCGTTCTGCTCAGTTGAGGCGGGAACCAATCGCAGCTGATCACCTCTTCGTGTCCCTCATAAACGCGCATGCCCAGTAAATAAGGTCCGCTGGGTACTGGCAGCCAATTAGCAATCTCCAAAGGCCGCTCTGCACTCAAGGTAAGGGTTAGGCTGCCGTCAGCGTCATAAACAAGTCCCGGTGTGCGGTCGCTAATAGACCAGCGATCTATTTCGTTTTCTACCAAATACATGTCACTGCCGTAAGCCGTTAACGACCAAAAGGCGCTGCATGGTGGCATGTCGTTGGCTGCAAATCTGAGTTGCAGTGGGCGAGTGCCGTCGAGTTTTTCTTGCTCAGAGTCATGCTGCGCCACATAAGATCTGTTTTCTATGGCTTGGTGACCGCCTAGGCCAAATTTGGCCCCCGCAGCGCGGCGCAGTATATCTGCACCAAAACCAGTGGCACTGCGACCAGTACTCCATCCGTTTTTACTTACGTTGTCCGCTTGATTGAGGCCAACAATATGCCGCTCTCCCTCAATTACGCCTGCAATTAACTCGTCCGCTGAAACGCTAGAAGGGTCGTCAACTATGGCCTGTGCTGCAGGCGATAGTTGCGGATGCCAAGGTGCCGGTGGGTCTATGTCTATGTAGGTTTTCAACTCGGAGTAAAAGTCGACACCAGATTTTGCAATAGCCGTTGCGCGACCAGCGCGTTCAGTGCGCTGATTAGGGTGGTTGCTGGGGGCGGTGACTTGGATGCTGCGTTGCAGATTTCGCGCGGTGTCGATGTCCTCTGGAGATTCCACCAGCACCCTAATAATGACCCAAGCGGTGGGTGTGCCAACAGTCACTACATCGCTGTCGTCGTTGGCCGGTGGAGTTGTTGGGTCTAATGTCACCCGCACACGTGTGCCGGTCACGCCGTGGTGTCGACGGCAAACATAGGCAACATTTGTATAGCCGTCTAAGACCATTACGTTCCAGTATCTGTTCGCGTGGTCCATGGGCGGCACGTCAAGGCTTAGGTCGCCATGTTGCAGGTCATACCATGCAGATGAATAAAGGGTGTCGTTGTTTGGGACCACAATGGCACGGTCGTCGGGGGTTGCCAAATCGTTGACATGATTCATGGTGCCGGTGTCTGTCTTTGAGCAGAGCAACAATCGGGTGCGGTGCACAGACACTAATGGGAAACCCCAAACATAGGCTTCGGCGGCAGGTGAAAGTGTGTCTGCATTGGCGGAATTAGTCATGCTTGGTGCGACGCTTTGTTATTGAGTGAATCAGTATATCAGTCGCTGTTTTTCAGTTAACGCCATGGTTGCCTGCGCGCATCAATTAGTTAAATGTCGGCGCGCGTTGGTTGCGGTTAGCTATTGAGCGGCTTTAGGGAGGGGTAGCAGGGCTTGAGTAGAGCGGCTTAGGCGGTGTGGTTGAACCTATCCCTTGTTAGAATTGCTTAGACCAGCGACAAAAACTTTCACCAAATCTTTTGCGCGTTTTTTGAACGTCGCAATGTCTAATGCGCCATGTTTAAGTCCGGCAGTGGACAGGTTGAGTATTTCTGCCGCCGCCGCCGGGCTCACACCGGAATCTTTCAGGTTAATTTCGCCGGTCTTCGCTGCCGCTTTAAGGGCACCTACCAACATAGTTTGGAAGCGACGGTTAGAGTCCGCAACAATATCGCCGCACAAACGGCTGTATTCATCAAAAAGCTCGCTGCCATGCGCTGACTCTATGACCGCCTCTTGAAAGGGGCCGTGTCTAGCCAGTAGTGCATTTTTAATGCGGGCTGAAAAATCCTGAGCGCGGGCGGCAGTGCTCAAACAAACCTTGGCGGCTGCCAATGCCTCTTCATGTATCTGCATGGCCACTTCGCGGAAAATATCGTCTTTGTCAGTAAAATATGAGTAAAGGGATGCTCTGGAAATGCCTAGGTGCTTGGCAATGTCATCCATGGAGGTTTTTCTAAAGCCATAGGTTCTGAACTGATGGTTGCTGGCGACTAGTATGGCATCGCGCTTTTTATCTTTAGCAGCGCTGTCTTTACTCGAATAGTCTTTACTCGAACTGTCTTTATTTAGGCTCTGTATATTCGAGCTGTTTCTAGTTGTGTGTGCTTTAGTCATGGCGTCATTTTGGCAAACGCTATGGCGTTCGTCGAGCGCTGGTTTGGTGAATTGGATAATTGACAAAATATGCATAATTTGTCATTTTGTTATAAGCCACCTAAAGCGCGAGACCAGCAGCAACTGCTTAACAGTAACCACCCAACAGTTACTGCCCAATACAGTAACTACGCAAGGAACAATCATGCCTAACTCTAGACCGCTCGAAAATCGTACCGCCATCGTCACGGGTGCATCTAGTGGCATCGGTCGAGCGATTGCAGAAAAGCTGGGTGAGGCGGGTGCCCATGTATTTTTGGCCGGGCGCAATACCCAAGCTATGCAAGAGAGTAAACAAAATATCGAAAAGTGTGGTGGTGTTGCCAGCATTCAAATTGGCGATATTCGTGACACTGCCCAAGTGCAAGCGCTTGTCGACAGCGCTGTAGCCGCCACAGGTAGGTTAGACATTATGGTGAACAATGCCGGGCTAGAATTTCCGGGTTCTATCATGGAGGGTGACCCAGAATCTTGGCGCACAATGCTCGAGACCAATGTGCTGGGTTTAATTGTTGGTTGTCAGGCGGCAGTAAAGGCCATGCGCAGTTGTAATGCACAAGGCCACATTGTAAATATTTCCTCAGTTTCGGCCCAACGTAATAATTCTGGGGTTTATGGCGCCACTAAGCATGCGGTGAATGTAATTTCGTCTAGCCTGCGTGACGAGCTAGAAGAAGACACCATTCGCGTGACCAATGTAATGCCCGGCGCAACATCAACCAATTTTGCGCGGCACTTCCCGCGTGAGTTTGTGAACAAGATTATCTCGCTGTCGGGCATGGAATTTGAAGCCAAGGAAGGGGAGCATCTACCACCAGAGGTGCTGGACGAACTACAAAAGAACGCCAAGCAGTTGCTGGGTAATGCCTATGATGTGGCCAACGCCGTACTCTATGCGGTGACTCAGCCTATTGAAGTGAATGTTGCGGAGATTGTAGTGCGGCCACCGCGTGCAATGACACTGGCGCATTAGTACGAAATTTATCCGGGTAAATGAAGGGAGCAAGATGAACGTTAAATCTATTGCAGAATTTGATACTGAGCTAAAACAAATATTCGGCAGCAATACATCCACTGCGCCACTTGTGGATGACACGCGCATGGGGCGGCGCATTTTTGCTGTAGACTTAACCCAGCCGCTCAATCCTGAACAGTCGCGTTTGATGGTAGATCTGTTAGATCGCTTCAGCGTCATCTCCTTTCCAGGTCAAGATCAGAGTAGTTTTCGGTTGGCCTACCTTGAGCGGCTCGCCAATCACTTTGGCGCGCCCATTCCGCACCCCAAGAATTATGCGAACTATGTTGAGTACAAGAATAATAATGCGCCGTTGGCCTTGCCGCCCGTCAGCGAGCAAACACACACCAAATGCAATCAGGCGTTTCCTAATGATTTTCAATGTATAGAAGATGCCAACAGCCCTGCGGTATACATTGTGACAAATCTGCTCGGCAGTGGTCCCGACGCTCAGGAGCAGAGCATGGGCAGTTTGCACTGGCATACTGACATCGAGTTCGAGCCGGTGCCGCTATCTACCAGTATGTTTTATGTTCAAGCAGCGCCAACAACACGCAATAGTTTAGAGGGCACTTGGGTAAGCCCTCAGCCTCGAGCGTCAGGCTACTATCATCTAGATTCGTCGCCGGAACTCATGCAGCGGCGCAATGTTTTGCCGTTGAATGGTGAAACCGCTTATACCGACACTGCCGCAGCCTATGCAGACCTCTCAGCCCAAGACAAGCGAGCTCTTGATGGCCAGATGGTCCGGCGGCGGCTACGGGTTGATGACCCCGGCTGGCTAATTCCGTTGGTGTATACCAACCCTAGAACTGGGGTGAAATCTCTGCACAGCCCGGTTTGGGCGTCCCGTGGCAAAAATATTGCGCCGGTAGAAGTAGACGGTTTGTCGGGTGATGAATCGCGGCGGTTTTTGGATCGGCTTGAAGCCCATGTGCTGCAGTCCAAATATCGTTACGACCATATACACAAGCCCGGCGATGTCACCCTGTGGAGCAACTTTGCCACGCTGCACAATGCACCGGCGTGTAAGAGTGTTATTAACGATCCGGCTGACACGCGGTTGATGTATCGCATCAGTTGCAAAGGCCAGCCCAGCTATACCTTACCCAGACAAGACCCAGAGGCGTGGATTGAGCAAAACATCACGCCGCCCTATACCAGCCCAAGGGAATATTCCGCGTCTCGCTAGTACTTGTGTTTGTGTTTTGGTGCGGCAGAGTTTTAGCAGAGTTTGTTTATAGGCTGGTTTTAGTTTTGGTATAGCAACGGCGTGGCACTTGCCATACAAACAGGACCGGCAATTCTAGGTCTAACGGCTAGTGGCCCGCAGCCGTTTTAGCGCCACCCCGTTGCCCACCGTGCATCCCAGGGTCTTTCCTGCATCTTTCCTGCATCTATATCCTGTGTCTTTCCTAGGTCTTTCCCAGGTCTTCGCGCAGAGACTGCCCAAGTGCCCTCCAAGGCGCTCATTTCACGCATATTTTTTCCTTGTTGCCCAATATTTTTTTGAGTAGGAAAGTGTTTCGCAGCGCCTGTTATTTGTCATTCGATCAGGCTTTGTACCGTGGCTTTGTCGTCGGGTGTAAGTGAGTTAAGGTATTGGCAAATTTGGGGAGTAGGTTGTTATGAGTGATTCAACACAGGCGTTTAGGGTTGGGCAAGTCGCCACAGGTTCGGAGGGGCAGACTGCCCACCCACAGCATCTTGCGCATTCAGAGCGTTTAAAAGAAACCTTTTACAAAATAGGCGACAGCGCCTGGTGTTACGTCGGTAACGGTCTATCTAATCAAACGTTTATTAAAGGGCCAGAGGGCATTATTGCCATCGACACGGGCGAGTGTCAGGAAGAGATGCGTGACGCCATTGCAAAGCTTCGTGAACAAACCGACGCGCCTATAGTCGCCTGTATTTACACACATTTTCATTATGTAGCCGGTACCACGGCCATTGTCGAAGATCGGGGCGACGCCAATTTTCCGATTTACGGACATGACGGCATAGCCGCAAATTTAACCCGCTTCGGCGGTGAGGTAGGCCCGCGAGGCTCAAGAGGCATGGTGCATCAGTTTGCAATGATGCTGCCGCAGTCTGGTCCAGATGCCATTGTGAATATCGGGCTGGGGCGCTTTTACCGCAACCCCTCCCACGCGCCCTATACACCGGGCCACATGCCAGCCACCCACACCTTCAGCGAGCAAAATCAGGTCACCATTGCGGGTCTTGATGTGATTTTTTATCCCGCACCGTCGGATGCCACAGACTCGGTGAACATCTGTTTCCCCCAGTTAGACCTAGCTGTAAACAATATATTTTGGCCCACGCTGTTTAATATTTTTGCCATTCGCGGCGAAGAGTACCGCGACCCTCGAGTACTACTGCAAGGACTAGATGCATTGGCAGAACTCAATGTAGAGCACCAAATCGGTGCCCATGGGCCGCCAATGTCAGGGCGTATTGAGGTCAAGGCGTCCATCCTGCGTTACCGCGATTCCATTCAGTTTATTTGGGACCAAACGGTGCGCGCGGCGAACCAGGGCCTGACCATTGACCAGGCCATTGAACGCATAAAGTTGCCACTCAACCACGAAGACGACTTTAGAACCCAGCAGCTTTACGGCGTGGTTGAGCACCACGTTAGGCAGGTTTACACCGGTCTGTTCGGCTGGTTTGACGAAGACCCCAGCAAGCTGTTTCCAACACCGCAGCCAGAACGTGCAGGCAAAATGATTGCCGCATTCGGCGGCAGAGAGGCAGCACGCGCTTTATTCGACACTGCCTTAAAGGAAGAAGACTATCGTTGGGCTTTGGAAGTGGGCAGCTACTTAGTGTTCGACCAAGACCCAATTGATGCCAGCCAAGACAAATTACGCTTGGCATCGGCCCTGCGCGCAGTGGCCTATTGCTCAAGTGCCGCAAACATCCGCAACTGGTGTTTAACCCAAGCGCTAGAGTTAGATGGCAGCATAGATCTCACTCGTTTCAAGATACACCGCTTCCGCGAGCAAGAAGTGCTTGCTGGGCCAGCAGATCGCTGGGTACCTATTTTGCGAGTTTTGCTCGATCCACTATTAGCTGAGTCAGTACAGGGCAGCATTGGATTTAAATTTGACGATGGCGGCTCTGCGGGACTGATGATCCGGAATCAGGTGGCAGCAGTAGTGGGCTTTGACCAGTGCGATTTAAAACTGTCGGTGACCAAAGCCGCTTGGGCCAAACTGCTGGGCGGCAAAATGGCTTTATCAGAGGTGTTAAGTGGCATCAGTGACCTCTCAATGGAGGATGCCAAGAAGGCAACAGACCTACTGGCGGTTTTTGATTTAGAAACCTTAAAGCGCTAGTTGATGTTAGAGGAAACTTTACTCGCTGAGTTTTGAGTAAAAGAACAAAACTCAGCTGGGAAAATTGAAGGGAATAATGATGGAACTGAATCCAACGGCGGCAGGTTTTTCGGCCAAGAAGCTAGAGCGTATAGAACAGCATTTAAATGAAAACTATCTGGATGCTGGCAAAATTACTGGCTGCCAGGTCATGGTATCGCGGCGCGGTATCCCCGCATATTTTAAATCCTTTGGCGACATGGACCGAGAGCGCAGCAAGCCTGTTCAGGATGACACGATTTATCGCATTTATTCCATGACCAAACCCATTACCTCTATCGCGTTAATGATGCTGTTCGAGGAAGGCAAGTTTCAGCTCAACGATCCCGTGTCTCGATTTATCCCCTCGTGGAAAGGGCAGCAAGTGTGGGTAGCTGGGCGTGGGGACTCTATGCAAACCCGCGCGCCGCAAACAGTTATGACCATGCGTCATGTGCTGTCTCACACATCAGGGTTGTCCTATGGCGGGTTGCTGGCCGGCGACTCCCAGCCAGTAGACGACGTTTATCAAAAGCTTGGGGTAGACCGAGGTGAGGGCGAAACTGTTTTCAGCTTTGCAGAAAAACTCTCCCAAGTACCACTGCGCTATGATCCCGGATCACAGTGGCTGTATTCCCTAGCAACGGACGTATGCGGTTGCCTAGTAGAATTTATTTCCGGCCAAAAATTTGAACACTTCCTCAAAGAGCGCATCTTCGATCCGCTAGATATGCAAGACACCGCTTTTTGGGTGCCAGAAGATAAGCTCGACAGGTTTGCCGCCAACTATGGACGCGCAAGAGACAAGTCGTTAAGGCTGCTGGACGATCCACAAACCAGCAAATACCGCAAAGCACCCACCTTTCCCTCAGGTGGCGGCGGCTTAGTCAGCACCACGCTAGATTACGCAAAGTTTTGCGAAATGCTCAGGCAAAAAGGTAGCTATAACGGCAAAGAGATTATCGGCAGCAGAACCCTGGCATTGATGACCAAAAACCACATCACTGAGGGCCGAGACTTAGGCCAAGCCGCAATAGGCTCGTTTTCAGAAACCGCCTATGACGGCGTAGGCTTTGGGCTGGGGTTTGCCAGCACATTAGATGAAGTGTCATCAGGCACCATTGGCGCCGGGGATTATTACTGGGGCGGCGCAGCCTCCACCATATTTTGGGTGGACCCAGTAGAAGACCTCTACGTTGTATTTATGACCCAGTTAATGCCTTCAGCGACCTTCAATTTTCGCGGCCAGTTGAAGAACATTATTTACGGCGCAATCAACGACTAGAGAGAGTAGTGCGGGAGGAAAGTTGTTTTGCAGCGCTCAAGCTACTTGCGCCTTAAGGGCATGTATACTCAGGCTGCCCTTACTCCAAAGCCTCCAAAAACGTCAGCACATCTCTAGCCGTGCGCACTGGATCTTCCTCCATCGGTATATGCCCCAAATCCTCATAAATCACCGTGGTGGTGTTGGGCAATCTTTGCTCAAACAGCGGTACTACTGATATCGGTATCACTGCATCTTGTGCACCCCACATAACCAAGGTGGGTTGGGCGAGGGCGCTTAGATCGGGTGTTTGGGATGCCGCGTCACCGTATGAGCGGCTGCGGCTGAGTATTGCGCCACGGGTGCCTTCGCGCATCATCAGCTCGTAGTAACGGTCGATGAGTTTTTCGTCCACTACCGGCGAATCGTTGTACGCTGCGCGCAGCCCTTGGCCGATGAGTAGCTTGGGGTCGAAATAGCGGGCCATAGCGCGGAACCAGTCTTGGCGCAGTAGGCTAAAGCCGGCTACTGAGGGTTTCTTGTCGTTTTCTTTAGTGTCTTTTTCACTGCCTTCGCTTTCTTCCTCACTGGGCCGCTGCCAGTTGCCCGGAGGCACCGAGTCCACCAGCACCATGGCTAATACGCGCTCTGGGTAAGCCAAGGTATATCGCCAAGTTGCGCCGCCGCCCATTGAATTGCCGCCCAGTACAAATTGCTCTAACCCTAGGTTGTTGGTCACGGCGTGGATGGTTTGGGTGAAGGCCTCGCCGCCATACTCTGCGCTTGGCACGGTTCCGGTGAGTCCGTGGGCGGGCAGGTCTAGGGTGATCACTCTGTATTGTTGGCCGAGGATAGCCACCCATGGTTCCCAAGTGTGCAGAGACGCCATAGCGCCATGTATCAGCACAACGGGTAAGCCGTCTTTATCGCCTTGGTCGCGATAATGTACGCGGCTGCCATTATCCATGGTCAGAAATTGAGAGTGTGCATTGGTGTATTTGGCGTCCACTACCGCTGCGGGTAGGTCGCCCTTGAATAGAAAAACACCAGCTAATGCGATGAGTACGGCAAGCATGCCCAGCGACCACTTGATAATTTTCAACTTAGCCCTCCCTTTGCGTTGTGCAGAGATTAGCCTAGCACGAAGTGCCGGCGTAGTTGCTCGCTGCCATTGCTCGATAGCAGTGTTTGGGCAAGTGCTTGTTAGCCGTTTTTGGGGCAGGTGCTATCTAAGTTTTGCAGATTGCCCCAAGGTGTAAAACGTGGTTTATTCAACGCTCACGATTTACCGTGCCGGCTTGGGCCAAGCGGATAAACGTCTATTAAAATAATTTTGGGGAGAGTGCTTTGAGTGACTATCAATTATTGATTAACGGCCAAATGGTCGACGGTGCAACAACAATGGCTGTGGTGAATCCTGCCACTGAAGAGACCTTGGCTGACTGCCCACGTGCAGACGAAGGCCAGCTGAATGAGGCGGTTGCCGCTGCTAAAGCTGCGTTCGAGAGTTGGAGTAAAACCACCATCGATGAGCGTAAAGCGGTTATCTCGCAAATTGCCGATGTTATTGAAGCCAATGGTGCTGAGCTGGCTCAGCTGTTAACTCAGGAACAAGGCAAGCCGCTGGCTGATGCGACCGGTGAAGTTTATGGTACTGCTGCTTTCTTCCGTTATTTCACCGCGCTAGATTTGCCCATTGAAGTGCTTGAAGACAGTGAAAACCGTAAGGTTGAAGCGCACCGTAAGCCACTGGGTGTTATTGGCGCTATTGTGCCGTGGAACTTCCCCATGATTTTGATGGCGTTCAAAGTGCCACCTGCACTGATTGCGGGTAATACTGTTGTACTGAAGCCGTCGCCAACCACGCCTTTAACCTCCCTGCGTTTGGGTCAACTGATTAAAGACATTGTGCCTGCGGGCGTTTTGAATATTGTCACTGATGCCAACGATCTGGGCGCACCATTAACGGCTCATCCAGACGTGAACAAAATTTCCTTCACGGGTTCTACCGCAACAGGCGCCAAGGTTATGGCCGGTGCTGCGGGCTTAATTAAGCGCATTACCCTTGAGCTAGGCGGCAACGATGCAGGTATCGTTTTAGACGACGTAGAGCCTAAGAAAGTGGCGCAGCAGTTGTTTGATAGCGCGTTCCAAAATAGCGGTCAGGTTTGTATTGCTATGAAGCGTCTGTATGTTCACGACTCAATTTATGACGAAGTGGTTGATGAATTGGCAAGCATTGCTAACGACACCATTATTGGTGACGGCCTAGAGCAGGGCACCAAACTTGGACCGCTGCAAAACAAAATGCAGTATGAAAAAGTTAAAGAACTTATTGAGTCAGCGCGCCAGGATGGCAATATTGTTGCCGGTGGTGAAGTGCCTGATCAGTCTGGTTACTTTATTCGTCCCACAATTGTGCGCGATGTTACTGAAGGCAGTCGTATTGTTGACGAAGAGCAGTTTGGTCCAGTGCTTCCGGTTATTCGTTTCAGCGATGAAAGCGATGCTATCGCCCGCGCCAATAACTCAGACTACGGTTTGGGTGGTTCGGTTTGGTCTAGTGACCTTGATCGTGCGTATGACGTAGCTAACCAAATGAATACCGGTACCGTATGGATCAACAAGCATGCTGAACTAGATCCGGGTATACCTTTTGGTGGTTCCAAGCAGTCTGGCTTAGGTAATGAGTTGGGTATGGAAGGTCTGAAAGAGTTTACTCAGCTGAAGATGATCAATATGGCCCGATAGCGCCTATTGCTTCAATAGCAAACACCCATGGGGTGAAGATAAGGGGCCACATACTTTGTATGTGGCCTTTTTTTTGCGCAGATTTTGTCACGGCCATTCACCAAGTATGCGTCTCTCACATTACTCATACGAGTTTTGGCGCAGGTGCAGAGGCGGCTATTTGCAGATTGTAACGTCTGCTTTTGTGCTACAGATTGGCATCTCCAAAAGCGCGGAGTTCTTTCAGCAGTGGCTTCATTTCGTTGCCTAGTTTTGTCGGCACATATTCAAATCGCTGGGGCCTGCTTTGGTAGGCAACTTTTTCTAATGCGCCAAAAGTCACCAGTCGCTTGAGCCGTTCGGATAGCAAATTGGTGGGAATGCGCTCTGGTCGGTCGGAAAAGTCGGCAAAGGTTCGGCAGTCAAAAAACAGCGCGTCGCGCATAATGAGTAATGTCCACTTGTCGCCGATCAGGTCCAAGGCGCTTGCAATACCGCAGTCCGAGCGCTTGATGCGCGGCGCAGCTTGAGCTGTTTTTGAGACTTGTTTTGAACCTTTTTGTGGAGTTGGGCTTGAAGGTTGTGTCGAGGCTTTCTTCGATGCCTCTCTAGATGCCTTTCTAGATGCCTTCTCAGATTCCCTTTTAGAGGTGCTGTCCGTGTACTTTTCCATAACGTACCCAGTCACTTTGCAGAGGGTCGCCACGCGCCAAGTTTCAGCGCGCCGGCAATGATAATTGCATAACTAATCATGCCCAGTGCCGCGCCGTAATAGATGCCCACTAGACCAATATGAAAGATAAACCCTAATGAGAACGAAACACAACCCGCCACCGCAACCCGCAAAATGGTTGCTAACACTGGCCATAGCATTGCGTTGGCGCCTTGTGAGGCGAAGTACAAAGACAAGCCTAAACCTTGGAAGAAAAAGCAGGGTCCGGCAATTTGAATAAAGTCTTTGGCTGAAGCATGCACCAGTGAGTCTTGGGTAAACAGCGCTATCCAACCGTCGGGAAAAATGGCCAGCACTATGCCAAGCGCGCCTGCAATGATCCCAGCGCTCAGGCCACCAATCCAACCCACCCGCTCTGCGCGGTCGATGTCGCCTGCACCTATACCCATGCCAACCAATGAGGTCATTGATGAACCCAATCCAAACACTAAAGGAATAATTAAAAACTCGATGCGTGAGCCAATGCCATAGCCCGCCAGAGCGGCTTCGCCAAAACGACCAACGAATGCGGTGAGCATAAGTACCGTGGCAATGGTCAAAATGGGTGACAGTGATGCTGGCAGTGCAACCTGTAAAATATCGTCGAAATGAGTTTTGGCGAAGGACAGCGCTGATAGACGCAATTTGACAATGCTGTCGCTGGTGGCCAGGTGCCGCAACATCACCAGGCTGACCAACAACCCAGATGCTATTGCAGATACAGCCGCGCCAACGATGCCCAGTTGAGGAAAGCCGTAGACCCCCAGAATCAGGCACCCGGAGAGGGGGACTTGTATGATTGAGCCGAGCATCATCGCCAATGCAGGATACTGCATGTTACCCATGCCCCGGAATATGGCGCTGGTGATGCCCAGCATCCAAACAAATACACCGCCTGAGAGCAGGACCAACGCATAGGTATAGGATTGTTCCAATACCTCGCCACGGCCTCCCAGCAGCATGATGAATGCTTCGCCGCCAAGGAGAAAAATGACAAATAGAGCCAAGGCGCCCATAACGCCCATAGCCAGCGCGTGCCAAACCAAGGTCTCAGCTCGTGCCACGTCGCCTGCGCCCAACGCTCGGGCGATGGCTGATGCCACCGCACCACCCATGGCGCCACCAGAAAGAGTCTGCGTCAGCATCAGCAGTGGAAATGCTAAGGCAATGGCCGCTAATGAAATGGAACCTAGCTGACCAATAAACCAAACCTCTGCCAGACTCACCACGCCTTGGATCAAAAACGCCAGCGTACTGGGCGTAGCCATTCGCGCCAATAAAGGTAGGGGCGGGGCGGTAAGCAGGTGTTGAGTGCGTGGATCCATGTGCAAATTCTTATAGTTACTCTAAAAACTATAGTAATAACTTTAAATTTGAAAGTCACTAAATGTCATGTGGAATGTGGAATGTGGAATGTGGAATGTGGAATGTGGAATGTGGAATGTGGAATGTGGAATGTGGAATGGGTAATGGGCAATGGGTAACGGGAATGGGTGATGGGTAGGGCGCAGGTCGAGAAGTTGGG